>JAEEGL014248655.1_pt1 | contig 61277 bp, 58 predicted proteins | sample 9134231 | NCBI WGS metagenome assembly JAEEGL01 (sample SAMN16246548, study PRJNA631951) | gut metagenome | biome: gut microbiome; feature: rumen; material: fiber-attached | host: Bos | place: Iran: Karaj | collected 2018-10
TCTATCAGAACTCCGCTCTCACAACTGCGACTCGCGTCAAGGAAATTGACGACGACGAAGAGGGCGAGACCACAAACCCTTAGTAGGCCCCACTATTAGTGCCGAAGATAGTGCGGGCACAATCTTTAACACACCAGTAAGTGATATCCAAGAGAACTTAACAGTCTCTAACGGTCGTATTACTGGTACGTTAAACTTCCTCGATAGTGGCGATATTGCCAATTATTGGGGTAACGGCTATTTCGTAGCTCTTAAGTTCGCTAACACCGACGGTGTTGCTCCTGAGAACATCACTGTTGCGGGAACGCCTCTCGATAGTGATCTAAGCGGTGTCTGGATGGTTGGTAAGATCAATGAAGATACCACAGTCAAGAGAGCTGAGAAGCTAACAGTTGTTACAACTGATGGTGAGCATACTCTCACTCAGGATTACGATCTTAGTGGCTTAATTTTTAAGACGAATTAAATGCACTAACGTAGGGGAAGGGAAACAATAAATTATTTATTCTTCCCTTCCCTTTTTATTATTTTAAGAGATAAAAGGAGAAAATTATGGTGAACAATGATGAATTAATTGAGGTTCGCAATCTTACAGCGCAAAGAATCGCTTATCTGATTCCTGAACGCAGCGTCCGCAGAGATTTTTCAGCTTTTGAAACAAAAGAAATTACTGCGGGTGAGTTAAGAGAATTATGGTTCAAGAGTGGTGGTAAAACATTACTTCAACATTATTTAGGGGTAAATAATGAAGAACTTGCTCATGAATTTGGAATTTCTAAAGATCAATATACTCATGAGTACTCTTGGACAAGAAAAGATATTGATAGAGTGCTACAAACAGGTAGTGAAGATGAGCTTGCGGATGCTTTAGATTATGCACCACTTGGTGTTATGGAGACATTAATTAATCGTGCGGTTGAACTACGAATTTCAGATATGAATAAGCGTAAGCTTATTAAAGAAATGACTGGTAAAGACGTTAGTAAGATGATTAATTATGTTGAAGAATTGGATCTTGATGTTCCTGAGCAGCAAGAAAAAGTTCAAAGAAGGGTTCAAGCTCAACAGAAGAATAGAACAGGTCGCAGAGCCGGCTAAGCGAAGGGAGGTTGCCTTATGGCAGATTCAGAGGAGCTAGAGGTAACTTTTACGACTTTCCAGGAGATGTACGATTTCTTTTTAGCTGGTATAACAGATGATATGTTTATGGAATTGACAAAAGAAGATACAGATGAAATGTTAGAAGAAATTCTTTTAGCAGCTCTTCCGCATTTTGAATTTCCAAGAGAGAAAGATCTGTTTGATATTGATTTAGAAAACAAGTGCTTTTCTGCTAATTTATCGTTAGAAGAAAAGATGATTATACGCCAGTATATGATTAGTGAATGAATTGGTTTCCAACTTGCTACTGTTGAATTAATTCGACAGAAGTATAGCGGAACAGATTTTAAATTTACTAGTCAAGCTAGCCACATAAAACAACTAATAGCTTTAAAGAAAGAATATGAAACTAAAGGTTTCCATCTACAAAGACTTTATTGTCGTAGAAAGAAAAAGTCTTCCGGAGGATATGGTTCAACTTTTGCGGTGATAATGGAGAAACCGGAGGATTAAACAATGAATTGTAAGTATGATATAGATATAGATGTAGAAACTATCTTAACAAATTTGTCACGCTTGCAATCTCAAATTTTTAAACTACTGCCTATGCATGAAGAAGAGTTAGATTGTGTTAAACCTTTAGAAACAATTTCTATAGAACTTTTAGGCATGTATAAGCTTTTTCCTCAAAGGGAGGATATATTAGCTTTGATTTGTAAATTAGAAGGTTTACAAGATTATTTAGATAAAGAAAATTTTCAACTTTATCGCAGAACAATTTTTGAATGTTGTGGCTTGGTAGACAAAATAAAAACGCAATTATAATTACAAATGCGGAGGAGGTAAAATGTCAATAAAAACTTTGGCAGCCAGAATCACGTATGATGGTGGCAGTCAGCTCAACCGCATAAATGTGCAAAAGTTAAGAAGTTTGCGGGCGGCATTAAAAAATGACTACAATAGTAGAATGATTAAAACTCATAGACATGAAGCCTGACCCGCATTAATTAATGATAATAATCTTAAACCTGATTATGATAAAAAAATTATTTCAGTTGAATATGACGCTAGGTTAGAACCTGGTGATGTATTCGAAGTTTTAGATGATCATACTTATTGAATGATTTATCTTCCTTTTTTAACTGAAACTGCATATTTACATTCTGAAATTATTAGATGTAGATATACTTTGGCTATTGGAGATGAAGAGTATAGAATTTATTTCCAAGGTCCAACAGAAACAGATTTAAGATGGTTTATTAAACGTGGCATTAATGTTAATGAATTAAATCTTTCTGGAACTATTTTTATTAAAAATACTCCAGTTACAAGAGAATTTTTTGAACGTTTTACTCATATTAAAGTAGACAATCATATTTGGGAAGTTCAAGTTACAGATAGCATTTCTGTTCCAGGAATTTTAGAATTAGAAGTTCAGGAATATTATGACAATACTGTTGCAGAATTGCCAGAAATTATTCGTGTTGATAATGAAAGCATAATTGTTGGTGATAATATTGTAGCTCAAGATAGTATCGTTGGATATTATCTTCCAAAAGAATATTTGAAGCCTTCTCAAGAATGATCCATTGAAGGAAATGATAGAGTAAAAATTGTTGAAACTATGAACAATGGCAATATATGCAAAGTTCGAATATATGATGGTGCTATTGGTGGATATACTATTAAATATGGCGATTATAGCTTATATGTTGACATAGATTGAGAAAGAGAATATATTAAAGGTCCTGCTACAGTTTCTTCTTATGATACATTTGAGTATAGAGGTAAAGGAACCTTTAGTGTTGACAGTGATTTAGTAAGAATAATTTCACAAGATGGCACAAAATGTAAAATTGAAGTATTAACTGGTAGAAAAGGACAGTTTATTTTAAATTGTGAAGATGAAGAAGGTACTGTTCATTCAATGCCAGTAAAAATTCAGTCGTTCACAGGAGGTGGAAATGCGGAGGACATCGGCGTTGTTAGGTAACAACTTTAAGTCTACCTTTTTATCCTGTGAAACAGATCAAGAAAGAATTTGAAGAAAACTTTTTGTTGAATCTAGACCTTATAGTGATAAATTAAAAAAATTATTAATTATTAATACTCCTAATTGTTTAGATGATACACAAGTTCAATTTCAAGAAATTATTGATAATACAACTTTACAAGAAATGAAAGATAAACAATATATTAAAAATGTTCCCAAGTTATCTTTCGGAGAACATGAAGAAGTTAGATCTTATGTTCTTTTAGAATTTGATAATTTTTCTCCCACAGAGAATTCCTATTATCGAGATTGTACAATTAGTATTACAATAATTTGTCATTTGGATTATTGAGAACTAGATGATTATAAATTACGACCATTTCAAATTGCGGGTTATATAGATGGTATCTTAAATGAGACCCGCTTATCTGGAATTGGTACATTAGAATTTATGGGCGCAAGCGAGATTATTTTAAATGAATATCTTGGTGGCGTATTACTTCGTTATAGAGCGGTACACGGTCGCGAAGATGTTACAACAATTGATCCAACAAAACCAGGTCCGCAAGACCTTGGTTTTCCTCCTGTAAAATAGGAGGTAGTTTATGGAGTTAAAAGGAGATAAACGTTTAGTTGGTTTAATGCTTTCTGGACAACAAATACAACTTCCAGGAGCAAATTTATTTATAACACAACCAACAATTAACCAAATAGTTACATTTGGTGAAGATGATTTTTTAATAGCAATTAGTCTACTTGGAAATACTAAAAAATTAATAGATAAAGTAAAACAGGGTAATTCTGAATTACAGATGTATCCTGATTTTCAATTATTAATGATAGTTTTACAAGAAGATTTGTCTGTTAGAATGTTAATCGAAAATTTATTTACATTAATTTTTCCTGATTATTTAATTCAAATAGAACAAGCATCAATAAATTTTTTAGTTCAAGATGAAGAAAATGAAGAAGCTCAACCTTTTTTAGTTGGACAAATTCATCCTTATAATTTTGAAGCTTTCCAAAATATACTTTATGATTTATTCTCTCCAAAAGGTTCAAAAGAAGAACCTGATTTTCAACCTGCGAATGAAGCCGCAGCAGCAATTGCGGCTAAGTTACAAAAGGGTAGAGAAAAACGCGCGGAGCAGCGAGGCCCGCAATCATTATTTGGAATTTATTGTTCTATCCTTTCTATTGGATTAAATATAGATATAAATATATTATATAATTACACTCCATTTCAGTTATATGATGCTTATATTCGTTATACTTCTAAAATGGAAAGTGATTTTTATATGCGAGTTAGTACAATGCCCTTTATGGATACTTCAAAAATGGAGCGTCCTGAAGAGTGGACTCGTAATTTATATTAATATTCTGGTGCCTTGGCCAGTTTATTATATAGTGATAAGAACAAGAGAGGACTGCACACTCTATTGGAATTATCTCAAAGGAAAAAATTTGTATACAACGTTTTTCTTAGAAGGAGGAAAAATATGTCTAGATATGGCGTACGCGAAATTTGCGACGTAACTTTTAAGGCATTGACTTCCGTAGACATTGGTAATCAGCACTTTGATGCGGGGCAGCCTGTCTTAATTTTAGATACTGCTAAGACTTCAAGTCTCGAAGGTGCTTCTACCACAGTTTACGCACAAGGTGGAAAAGGTAATCCTCGTCTAATTGGTTGGGACGGCGAGAAAACCCTAACCTTTACTGTTGAGGATGCTCTAATTTCTGCCGAGTCTTTCGCTATGTTATCTGGTGCTGGTATCATTCGTGGTGCCGGTACAGCCACAGATACAGCTGGTCAAAAGGTTTATGTCCATACTACATACGATCTAGTTGTTGAGGGTACTACAGGTGCTTTCTATGCGAAACTTCCTCAGGATGTTCGCGATGGTGCTACTCTTGTAGTTTCTAAAGAAGCTCCTGTTTATGCTGTAACTCTTGATAGTGCTGGCGCACCTAAGTATTTCTTATCTGCAATTTCTGATGCTGAAATCTTTACTGACAAAGCTTTATCAGAAGCTGTTACAATTGGTGAACGTGGTATTGTTGAAGTTGATGGTAATGCGGATATTTACTTTAAGCTTGCAGTTTCTGGCAGCTTAGTTCAGTATCCTGACACCGCAGTTGTTGCTGGCGATACGGTCAAGATTGATTGCTACACTGTTCACGGTGCTGGTGCTACTGAACTTCAGATTGATGCTGAAAGCTTCGCTGGTTACTACTACATTGAAGCTGATACTCTATTCCGCGAAGAGGCTACTGGTCAGGATCTACCTGCTCAGTTCGTTATTCCGCGTGGTAAGATTCAGTCTAACTTCACTTTCACTATGGCAAATAGTGGTGATCCTAGCACCTTCACATTCACAATCGACTGCTTCCCTGCTTATACTAAGTTCAATAAGACCAAGAAGGTTATGGCAAGTCTACAAGTTCTTGATCCTTCCGATGTTAAGCATAATTATGCTAACAAGAGTGTTATTGGCCACAATGAGCGTACAGCAGACGATGACACTTACTTCACCGGACTCTATGGTAAGTCAGTCTTTGACCAGTTAGAAGGTGATGAAGAAACTAACTCTGGCAATAATGGCCAGAGTGGTTAGTTAGGTTCTAACGGATCTGAAACACCAACTTATACTTATACTGAAGTAACTCCAGTAGGGACAGAGAGTCCTAAGGATGAAGGTTGGTATGAACTAAATAATGAACAGTATATTCTCAGTGAAGATACACAAATAGACGAAGAGAAGACTTATTATACTCGTTCATAAAATTGCGGGAAACCGCTGGGGAGTACCCATATGGGTGCTCCCTTTTTTTGTTTATAAAGGGGGTGAAAAATGGCTGCAGTAGATAATTTATCTGGAAATTTTGCTACAAGAATGCAACAGAAACTAGGTTATCCTTATTTGCATTATGAAAGTTATCAATCAGTAGATTTAGGTGGAGCTAGCTTAGAAAGATTATGAGCTTCACAAAAAAGTTTGTTTGCTAAACGTTTTAATGCTTTAAATAAGCAAGGAAGTTCTGGACGTAATTATAGACAAATTAGTAATTTATTAAGAAATTGAAACACTAATGGCGAAATTGGTTCTGGAATTATTTCTGGTTTACAAAATATTGCCTTATTTGATAGTAGCGGTCAAAGTACAGCTTATGGAACTAGCGGTGGCGTACAGATTGGAGATTTTACTGTAGCAAATGCACGTACCGCTTTTAATACGAGCAAAACAAAAGCTAGAGAGTCTATTACTCCTATTATTAAAGCAATAGATAATAGTATTAATAATATTATTAGAGTGTTAGCAGAAAATAAAGAATATTTATTAGCAGAAGCGATTAAAGAAGCTTATTATTCTGGACAAAGAACACCTCCGACTGATTTAGGCATTCCTGCGGATACTAGTGTTGGAAAAAATTTAATTGCGGTCGCTGATAATAAATTAGTTGCAACAATTCAAACCTTGCAGAATAGTTTAAATGAGTTAGCTAAATTAAAAAATTCAACTTTATATGCAGACCCTTATAAAGCGACTTATTCAGAAATTTTAGGTAGTATTAGAGCTTCTTTAAATAGTATCGGTGGTACTATGCATGAAGTTGGTTTTACTCTTGCTGCACTTGAAGCTGCAAAGAAAGCAGAAAAAACTTTTCAAGAAACAAATAAATCAATTTCTGAAACAGTAACCTCTGGAGGGGGATCTTTTACTGCTCATTGAACTGCGCAAGATGTTTCCGACAGTGGTTCTGAGACAAAAGATGATGTTACAATTTCTTGAAATGATGGAAATGTTACAATTACTTTTGGAGGTTCAATAAAATTAAGACAAGGACAAGCTTTTAGAGGTAGCGGTCCTGGATCTCAATCTTTAGCTGTAGCTGGTTTTATTGTTAGACAAGAAAATTTAGAACAAAATTTAAAAAAATTAGAACAATATGCACCTGGAGTTACTCAAGCTAGTGTTTCAATGATAGCAGCTTTGAATGCGGGAGGTGCAGTTGGAGAATGATATCAAATTAAACAAAGATTAGGTATGTTAAATTTAGTAGATGCTATTGCGGGTAGTGGACTAAAAGGAGATTTTTCTGCTCTCTTAGTTGTAAATAATAGAATTTTTACTATGACAGATATTTTAGATAAAATAGGACAAACTCTTGCTCAAATTGGAGATAGCAATGGGATTGGAAAAGGCTATACTGTACAAGGAGCAGACTTAGGGAAAATGCAAAGTCAAATACGAGAACATATAAGTGATTTTTCTACTCCTGGTCAACAAGCTTTGTCAAGAAACAGGATGGCTTGAGAAATTTTACAAAATGAAAAAATTTCTATTAGTCTTAATTTAGGATATTTATTTGGTGAAGCTGTTTTTCGTTAATTGACATAGATAAAAAAATATGTTATACTAAATATAGATTATAGGAAATAAAAGGAGGATAAATGATTAATCTTGCGCAAGAAGAATCATATAAACTATCTGCTAAAGACAGATATGATATTTTAAGTTTTGCTATTGAAGCTGCAGATGACGGTGGTTTTGTTAGTTCATTTATTTTTGAGCGCGCTATGTATTTATATGCGGCAATTATTCTTAATGAAGATAAAGCTGATGATGTTCGAGAAAAAATTACTCAAAATTTAATTGAGGCCTGGGATTATGCTGTTCAAGAAAAAATTATCCAAGAGATGTTAGAAAGTTATAAAAATGACTTAGATCAACTTGCAGAAGAGGGTTGGTCTTGATTTGAAGAATATAATAATTACATCTTATCTGCTAGAGGTGTGTTAAGTTTTGCTCAAGAATTTAGTGGCGATATTGTTAGTTCTGCAGCAAATGCATTGAGAAGTACTATGGAAGAGACCGGTGCAGAAAATATTATTAATATAGCTGATCAATGAGGGATGAATCGAACGGCATTAAAAGATGTGAAAGATAATGAAACATTATTTTAATTAAAATTTATTATATGTAAAAGACCTGCTTTATGCAGGTCTTTTTTTTATTATTTAAAGTTTATTTTTTTAATAAATATTAGGAATATAATAACTTTACTATTTGCCGCAAGGCAAATAATCCTTTATTTGTTTTGTGGGAAATAAGGAGGTAGAAGGATGGCTAAGTATAGCAATACTGTTGAATATAATATTAAAACTACGCTTGATCAAACTGGTTTGACTCAACTTCAAACTCAAATTCGTCAAGTTGAAAGTCATTTAAAAACTTTACAAACCAATGAACTTATTCCTAAACATCAAGCTACACAAGCTATACAAACTATTAATCAAGTTCAGGCCGCTCTAACCAAGGCTTTTAATCCTAGGTTGGGCATCTTAGATAATAAAGCACTTATTGGTAGTTTAAATAATATTAAAGGTGGCATTAACGGTGTTTATCAAGCATTTGCTACCGGCGGAACAAAAGGTACTCAAGCTTTTGCTTCTTTATATGGTCAAATGAATAAAGTTGATCAGGGAATGCGTCAAGTTAGCTCAACTGCAGATAAAATTATGAATACCCTTGGCAATACTGTTCGATGGGGTCTTATTGCAAGTGCTTTTGCGAGCGTAATGAATGCGGCGCATCAATCTGCAGAATATGTTAAAGATTTAGATAGATCTCTAACAAATATTATGATGGTTTCTGGTGAGTCTAGAGATAATATGAATGAATTTGCTAAGCAAGCAAATCAAGTTGCTCAACGACTTGGCGGTACGACTGTTCAGATGACTGAGGCAACTAAAGTATTCATTCAACAGGGTTATAGTTTAGATAAATCTTCTCAATTAGGGGAGTATGCAGTTCACTTAGCGAATGTTTCAGAACAAGATTCCGCGACAGCATCGGATGAAATTACTGCATACATGAATGCATTTAAAATTCCTTTAGAAGACTTAGGAAATGCAATCTCTAAATGGGCTGCTGTTGCAAATAATACCGCAGTAGATGTTGAGGAATTATCCATTGCTTCTCAAAAAGCTGCTTCTGTTGCTGCTACTGTTGGTGTTGATTTAGATCAATTTGCTGGCCATATTGCGGCAATTGAATCAGTTACTCGTGAAGCACCAGAAAATATTGGTAATGGTCTTAAAACTATTTATTCACGTATTGCTGATATTAGTCTTGGTGAGACTCTTGAAGATGGAGTAAATCTTGGTTCATTTGCTAAAGCACTTGAAAAAGTTGGTGTTAATGTTCTTGATAATACTGGTAAATTAAGAGATGCTGGTATTATTCTTGAAGATTTAATGGGGGTTTGGCAAGAATTAGACAACACTCAACGTGCGGCTGTTGCTAAAACAGTTGCAGGCCGTTTTCAACTTGCTCGTTTTGAAGCTTTAATGAATCGTGCAGATATTTATGAAAATGCTGCTAATATTTCAAGAAATGAAACTGGAACAGCTACTTATGACCGAATGCAGGAAACTTATAGAGAATCTCTCGAAGGTAAAAGTAATGCTTTAACAGCTACTATTGAAGAAATTTTTTTAAATGCTTTTGAAACGGATAGTTTTTATGGTTTGATTGATGCTGTGACAGCATTAACAAAAACTTTTGCTCAGTTAATTCAAGCAGTCGGCGGTGGCGGAGCTGCACTTACCGCTTTTGCAGCTTTATTAACTAAATCATTTAGTACTCAAATTTCTCAGGGTATTACTAATATGATTTCAAATAGACAAGCTGCCGCGAGTTATGAAGCTAATAGACAAGCTGTACAACAACAAGCTGTTGCACAATTAGCTGGACGGGGTATTACTACTTCAGATGCTTATACTCAAAAAATGGTTAATAATATAGCTGGAATGAATCAATATGCAACTGTTACAGGTTCTGAACAAGAAAAACAAAAAAATGCTATTATTGAAGAACAAATTCAATTATACAGTCAAAGAAATGCTTTGATTGAGCATGGTAAAACATTACTTCAAGGAATAAATATAGTTGCAGAGCAAGATTTAGGAACACTAGAAAAAGCAATTCAATATTTTAGAGAATTAGAAAAAGATGAAAATGATATTATTACTTTAGAAGATATGCGGGCTTCTGGTTTAGATAAAATAACTGCTCAATATGAACAGCAGGCACAATTAAGTAATAATATTGCAGGACATTTATCTAAATTACAAGGTGGCAGGATTGCTTTTGATAGTACTCTGAATAAACAGTTTAAAAATGATAACGGTCAAACAACTACAATTCGTCAAATGGCGGAAGCCTATACTAAACTTGGTATTTCTCAACAATTGCCTGTAGAAATGCAACAAAAATTATCAGGAGCTTTTAAAACTTTTGAAGCAGTAGCAAATAAAGAAAAAGTGACAATTGAACAATTAAAAACTGCTTTTGAACAAGTTGGTCAAGAAACTGGCCAATTAACCCAAAGATTTAATGCTTTATATGAAGCAGGAAATATTACTAAAGCAGAATTAGAACAATTATTAAATGCTTTAATGGGTATAGAAGTTGGTTTTGAAAATTCAAGTAAAGCAGCTCAAGCTTTTAAAGAAACAATGCATTTACAAAATACTATCAATGGTATTGTTAGTTTAGCTTCTAGTGTTATGAGTATTAGCTTTGGCATTCAATCATTAGCTAATCTTCCAAATATTTGAGAAAATCAAGATTTAACTTTCGCAGAAAAGTTTTTAGAAACAACTATGAATTTGGGTATGGGTTTAACAATGCTATTACCCGGATTAACTATGTTGCCAAAAGCATTTAAAGAAGTTGTTACTGGAATTAAAGGATGAGCAGCAGCACAATTGGCGGCTGATTTGCAACTAAAATTAACAGCCGCTGACGCAGAAGCTATGACAGCAGCCTTGGTTGCTGAACAGGTTGCTTTAAATCTATCTAAAACTGCTTATGGAAAACTAGTTGGACAAATTTTATTAACTATAGGGTCTAAGTTAGGCCTTATTACTGTAACAGAAGGGATGACTGCTGCATTAGAAGCTGAAGGAGTAGCAGCTTTGTTTGCTACAGGATCTCTAATGCCATTAGTAGCTTTAGCAGCTCCTCTTTTAGCTCTTGCCGCGGTTATTGGTATTGTAGCTTTTGCAGTAAATGATTACTCTGAAAAAGAAGAAAAACGTAAACAAGCTTTACAGGATAGTATTGATGCTTCCAATGCCGCTGTCGCTGCGATTAAAGAAAATAAAGAAGCTTTAGATAATTTATATGGAGAATATACTTTAACAAAAGAAGCTTCAGATGAATTTAAAGATGCTTTATTAAAACAAGCAGATGCCTTGGGCATTGTAAATGCTGAACAGATGGTTGCTCTTGGATTATATGAAGATTTAAAGCAAGAAATTGATGAAGCAACTAAAAAACAATTAATGTATAATAATTCTCTTCTACAACAGCAAAACAAAAATTTGTCTGTTGGCCTAGGAGGAGTAAATGATAGTAATGCAGATCTTGCAAGTAAAGCAGGCATTAATTATACTGTAGATACTATTGAAGGCGAAGGTTATTCACAGAATCTTTATACTACTCAGGATAGTCAATATACTCAATTATTAAAATATCAAGAAGCTGCTAGGAGAGGACAAGAAGAAATTGTTGCTCTTCAAAGTGAATTGGGAGCACTTACTCTTAAAACTGTTGAAACAGAAGAAGAACAGGCACAAAAAGAACAAGATATTATAAATATAAAGGAAGAGATCGAAAATAAACAAAGAGAAATCAATGAATTTACTCAACAGTATTCAAGTGAAGAAGCTCAACAATTATTAGCAAATAATCAACAGATTGTTGAAAATCAAAAATTAATAGCTTTATATTCAGAAGACAGTGTTTTACATCAAAATCGAATTAGTACTTTAGATGAATTAGAAACGTTAATTCAAGAAGGCGCTTTAGGTGAAGAATTAAAAGCTTATTATGCCAGTTTAGGTCCAGATGCAGCAAGAGCGTTCTTATTAGCTTTTGGACAAGAATTGAATAATGAAGGTCTTGGATTAGACAAAGAAGATTTAAAACTTCAATCTGCAATGAATGTTGCTGGAGCAAAATATGCTAGAGAAGCTGTCAAACGGGGTTCTTTTGAAGATCAAGCGTCTGGTCAAGATTATTTTGAATCAATGATGACTGGTACTGCGGATGTTGGAATTAATCAAGATTTTTATAATTTAAGCGCAGAAGATAGAACAAAAATTATTTTAGGTATTGATACTTCTAGAACTCAAGAAGAAATTACTGAACAAATTAATGAAGTAATTGACCGTATTAATAATGGAGAAGAATTAAAAGATATATATCCTGATATTAGCACAGAAGATTCTGACGAAGATGTATTATCTAGAAAAGAAAATGGTCGAGGAAACCAAGAGTGAGATAGAGACACAGAAGCAGTAAAAGCTTATGCAGATGAGTTACAAGACTTAGCTGACATATCTGACAAAGTTGCAGATAGCTTAGATGAAAATAGAGAAGCAGCTATTAGAATTGCAGATGCTAATTCTAGAATGAATAAAGGCATTAAAACATTAAAAGATAATTGATCTAAATGAAGTGATATTTTAAGTGACCCAATCGACTATGAAGGAACTGCTGAATATGCAGAAGCTTTAGAAGGAGCTAAAGATGCTCTTACTGATGTTTTAGATATAGATGTTTCAGCTTTTTCAAATAGTACAAAATTTATTCAAGATAATTTTGATGATATTGCGGCAGCCGCAGATGGGGATGTCGATGCCATTCAAAGGTTGAGAATAGCTGCAGAAGAACAAATTTTAATTGATGCTGGTGTTGATTTAAACAATATGTCTGAAGAAGTTGCTGCGGTTCAAGATTTAATCGCAAACACAAATTTTGATGACATAGAAATAGGTGCGACTTTAGACGACACTGGTTTTACAGAAGCTATGAACGCAATGATGTACGCTGCTAATCTTGATAGCGAAGAAATTCAAAATGTATTAAATAGTATTGGTTTTGAACCAGAAATTACTTATGTACCTGCAACAGTAGGAGATACTGATACTGCTACTGGTTTAACAACTTATACTTATGAAGATGATCAAGGAAAATCTCATACTGTTCAAATGAGATCTGAATTAACTCAGACTACAGATGGACAAGTAATGATTCCTGTTATTAATGGTTCTAAAACTACATATCAAGGGTCTCCCAGATCTGCTGTAAATGCAGGGAACCGCGGTGGTGGCGGCGGGAAAGGCGGCGGCGGTGGCGGCGGTGGCGGAAAAGGCAATGAACCTAAGTCCGTTAAAAAATCCGCAGATATAGATAAATCTAAACCTGCCGAAGCTGAAAATGATATTTATGAAAAAGTAAATGCTACCCTTGAAAAACTTAAAGATAGTTATTCTAAACTTAATAAAGTTAAAGACCGTACTTGAGGTAAAGGATATAGAGATAGTGCTCAAAAAGGTCTTGATTTATTAGTTAAAGAACAAAAGACATTAGATAGACGTATAGAGATTGCTAAAAAATATGCGGATGCTCTTAAAACTGGAAAATCTAATCTTGCTTACGGCATTGACATGACAGATAAAGAAAGTCTTGCAAGTTTAGGTTTAAAAGATTCTGATTTAGACGGTGTAATTGATAATTATATTTCTAAATTTGAAGAAGTCAGACAAGCCGCTCGTAAACTTGATGCAGAAGCTGAAGCTTATCGTAATCAAGCAAATGCTGAAGCTTTAGCGTATTGGCAATCTAAAGGCGGTCGTTTAGATGGCGAAGGTAATACTATCGCTGAAGCATCTATGTCTGAAAATGAAAGTGAATATTATTCCAAATTAGTTGAAAGACAAAAGAATCATTACGATAAACTTGTTGAAAAAGCTAATGAGCAATGAGAACTTGCGGAAAAGATTAATGATGTAACTAAAGATTATGAAGATACAATGAATCAAATTCGTGATGATGAAGAAGAACAATTAGATCTCGCGCATGAAATTGAAGATATTCAGATTGATTTATATCAACGTTCTTTAGATATGCTTGACACAATGCATGATATTAATGATATCGCTGCACAAATGAAAGGTTTCTTTACTAAGTTAGCGACAGATGATCCATTTAGAGCATTAACTGAAAGTGCACAAGCATTTGAAAATTCATTTAAAGATGCAACTTATAATGCTACTGCATATTATAATGATATTATCGAAAAGCTACAAAAAGAACAAGCACAAGTTAAAGCTAACGGCGGAGAATGAGAAAAATATAATGAAGCTATTGAATTCTACAATCAACAGAAAGCAAATGCGATAATCAATGCAGACGGCTTAGGAAGTGGAGAACTTGCACAGCAATCCCGCAGACTTACTGAACTTGAACGCTGAATTCAAAATCCAAACGCAGTAGATAATCCATATGGAACTAATACTCAAGCTTTGTATGATGCTTACCAAGAGCAGTATCAAAAAGTTACAGATGCAGCACTCGAAGCTGAAGAAAGAATGGAGTCAGTTCATGAATCTGTTATCGAAGCGTATGACAAGATGGCAGAACAACAAGATGAACTTGTCCAACAGTATGACAGAGTTGATGAACAATTAAATCGTACAGCAGATAGAATATCATTATATCGTGGTGAAGATGCTTATGCAGACCAAGCTACTATTTCTAAGCAGCGTGCTAAAGTTGCACTTGAAGCTGGTAAAAGTAGTCTAAAAGCTCTAGATAAATATAGACAACAATTAGCTAAAGCTCAAGAGCAGCAAGAGTTAGAGCGCCCGCAGAAAGTAGCTGCTGCGGAAGCAGAAGTTGCTAGACTTCAAATGGCTTTAAATGCAGATAAAAATAATCTTGATTTACAACAACAATTAGCTACGGCAAAAACTGTTTTAGAGCAAGCTAAATATGATGATAGTGAAGAAATTAAATGATTAAAGAATCAAATTGATGAAACAACTGATTATGTTAATGATAAAGCCGATGAAGCTGCAGAACATTTTAAAGATGCTTATGAAAATAGTATTGATGAAATCGCCGCGCAAACAACTGATAAAATCTTTGGTAATCGTGATTTAGATTTAATTACCAATGATTGAGATTGAGACAGAGATTACTTTGGTTCTTATAAAGATAATGTTGAACGCACATTAGAAACAGAAAAATTAAGACTTAAATATCTTGATCTCTTGGATAGTGCGCAAGGAAGTTCGCTTGGCATTCAGCGTCAAATTAAAGACGCAATGGATGAACAACTTGCTCTCTTGGAAAATCAAAAGACAATGTCTGAGTATGACGTAAAATTGGCTAACGCAAGATTAGAAATTTTACAGAAACAAATTGCTCTTGAAAATGCACAGCAAAATAAAAATCAAATGAAATTGCGAAGAGATTCACAAGGTAATTACAAGTACGTGTATGCGGCTGACCAAGATGATATTCGAGGTAAGCAACAAGAACTTCTTGAATCTGAATTTGATGCTTATGAAATGTCTAAGGATGCTAACGGTGAATCATATCAACAAGGTATTGCCTTATATCAACAATATATAGAACAACGTACAGCTATTGAAAAGAAATATGCTAATGATGTTGATACGATGGAAAAAGAGTTAGCTAAACTTCGTGAAAATTATTTGCGGGCAGCTGAAGCTAATGCTGAAGACTTACAAAATACTTATGATGGTATGATTATTTCAGTTCAATGAATGGCTGAGAATGGGACAGAAGCTGTTAAACAAATGACAGAAGATGTTCTTGATGCATTAGAAGAGAAAACTCAAGAATCTCTTGAGGCCGTAGGTATTCCTTGGAATGAAGCTTTAGCAAATGGAATTTCTGATTTAGAAAATCTTCAACAAACAGTTGATGATACTTCACAAGCCGGTATTGATGCTGCAAATGATTTTGTTGAAGCTATTAATGGTGAAGGCGATAGCGTAGTTAATTTAGTTAATGACGCTAATGAATCAATGCAACAATCATTTGAAGATACGGTCGTTGCAATTAATAATGCAGAAGATGCTACTAATGAACTTGCTACTGCGACTGCTAATTTAAATGAAGTTATGGGAGCAGAACTTGGAGCAATTGATGGCGCAAAAAGAAAGATTCAAGAATATGAAGAGCAACTTTTTGCAGCAAAAGAATCTACAAGTGCTCTCGCAGGACAGTTAACTGCAACTCAAAAATCTCTTGCAGAAAAGAGTAAAGAAGCTGAACAATGGAAAACGACTTATGAAAATTATAAACGTAGTGTCCAAGAGGAAAAAGAAGCTGCAATAAGAAAAGCAGAAGAAGAAAAGAAAAAAGCTGAAGCTGCAAAACGTGGTGGTGCGGCCGGAAATGCTTCTACTTCTGATATTGCTTGGGGCATTGCTCAGAATATTTGAACATATGGTAGTTGGGGAAATGATCCAGATCGTCATTCAAGAATTTCAGAACGATATGGTGAAGAAGTAGCAAACTTAACTCAAAGATATATTAATGAATATTGAGCCAGTGGTCAATTAGTGAATTATGATAGTAAAAAATGAGGATATGCTTCTGGTGGATATACTGGAACATGAGGAAAAGATTCTGGTTTAGATGGTAATAATGGTAAATTAGCTTTCTTACATCAGAAAGAACTTGTTCTTAATCAGCAAGATACTGAAAATATCTTAGAAGCTGTTCAAGTTATGCGATCTATTATGGATATAACTAAAATGGCTTCATTAGGTTCTTCTGGTTTTGACGCGAGAAGAATTTCTCAAACTGCAACTGACACTATTGAACAAAGAGTTGAAATTACTGCGGAGTTCCCCGCTGCGAATTCTGCGGATGATATACGTCAAGCTTTACTTGGTTTATCTGATGCAGCTATGCAGTATGCATACCGAGAAAGATAAAAAGACGGGTAAAAAATAATAAAATAAATCTTATATTTTACATCATTTATTAGAGTGAGATATAAGGAATTTTGTACAGGGAGAGTTCCGCACTCTCCCTGTTTTTTGTTTTTGTAAAGGAGTATCAATATGGCAAATAATATTCAAAAAAGTATTAATGATGCTATTAGTACTATTGTCAGTAGACGTATTGATGCTTTAGCTTTAGATAAAACTGTTATTGGTATAATCGATTCTTATGTTGACCCAGCACAAGGAATTTATAAAATTAAATGCGATGGCGGTTATTTTAATGCTAGATCACAATCTGAAGATGCTATTTATCAAAAAGGAATGTCTGTTTATGTGCAGATTCCTCAAAATGATATGACAAAAGAAAAATTAATTATTAGTAGAGCAAATACTTTTAGAAATGAAATTCAAGCAGATGTAACAGTTTCTGCTATTAATAATTTTTCAATTATTGGTACTAATTTACTTAAAAATATTAATACAATAGAAAATAGTGGATTAGGAATTCGTTCTTATCATAATCCAGAAGAAGAAAATGCAAGTACAATATCACATCGAGTACGTTCTTTATATGGAGAAGGTTATTATTATGAATTACTTGATGAAGATATATTTAATTTATATAAAAAAGATGCAACCGCTTTAATGGTAGAAGCAGACTTCCGCACGGCATTAAGTGAACAACAGAGACAACAAACATCTGGAGTTTATGGTATTGGACTAGATTTAAAATTTGAAAATACTAACTTTAGCATAGGTGAAACACAAGGTGAAATTTTTGATTATTATGCTAATTTAGTTCAAGGAGTTATTACTATTATTGATAATAGTGGACAATATGTGTCTGCGGGAAATCAAAAAGTAATAAATTATTCTTCTCAGTTAGAAGAAAATTTAAATATAGATTCTATTACGATGGCCGCGCTCCAAAGTGAAGGTGGTCTTTTAGATCAATATAAAAATTATATTTCTTCTATCGTAGATGTTTTTAAAACAAGCGGAGAAATCAAAGATATAGATAATTCTTGATTAGAAACTATGAATTCTTATCTTGTTCTCTTGGATGATTTAAAAAATCAAACTTTTGAAAACAAAGAAGAATTAAAGAAAAATTATTATGAATGAAAAGAAGAAGAGATTGCATCTCCCAGATATAACAATGTTGCTTTTGTATTAGATTCAAATAATATGACTGGCAATCCTTATAATTATTCTGATTGAAGTACTCAATATGCAATTTTTTCTGTTGACATGAAAACTTTAGCTGGTATTAATGACATTTTATTTTATAAAGACGGTTTTGAAGTAGATGAAGAAAAATGCACTCATGATAATACTGGTAGACAGATTCCAAGAGAAGACTTATTTATAAAAAATATAAAAGTTTATGCTCTTAAACCTATATCTGCGGAAAATGGTGATTATAGACTAGAAATTTCTTCTCCTAATGGATTAATTTTTAATTCTTTGAGTGAAGAAGAAAGTTTGCAAGCAGTTGCAAAAGTTACCAAAGCTTATTATCAAAATTTAACAGAGCAATGTGGCTTTTATTGGTTTAAGAAAAGCAGAAGCGTTACTAATGTAAGCTCTAAAGATTTTCATAGATTTGGTGGAACTGGTTGAGCTTATTTACCAGATAAAGGGAATAGCAAAAAAATTACTTTAACCGCAGCTGAAAATAAAGCTTATGATAATCTTTATAAATGTGTTGCAGTAATTGGTGAATCAACTGTATTATTACAAGAATTTCATGTTTATAATTTTGCGGTTAATACAAAATTAAAAATATTTTCTGATTTAGGGGTTAAATTTAGTTTTGATTCAGGAAGTCCTTTATTAACTTGTTTAATTAATGATAAAGAATCTGAAAAAATAGATGGAGAAGAAAATTATCATTATTATTGAGCAATGGTTGTAAATGGTCAAAGAACATTTTTAAATGAAAAATTAAAGACTATTATAGATGGTACAACAAGTATTACAGATATTGTTGGAATGCTTTCTTTTAATAGTTTAATCAAAGGAATAAAATTTTATGACCATGAAGAAGAACTAACTGAAAATTTTGAACGAGCAACTAGAATTTTATATCCTATAAGCAATATAGGATTAGAAAATAATGTAACTTTTGAATGTTATGTTGAACAAAAATTTAATAATGACTATGTAGAAATTGGATACGCTACTTTAACATTATCAAATTCTACAAATGCGGCAATCAATGGTTATCGTATAGTTATTGAAAATGGAGACCAAGTTTTTCAATACGATGAATATGGTAATTCGCCAATCGCAGAAAAATTAAAAGATCCTATTCAAATTAAACCATTAATCTGTCATTTCTTTAATCCTACTGGATTAGAAATTCCAAATGGAAATTATACTTTAAATTGGATTGTTCCAGTAAATAATTCAATGCTTACTCCGCAAAATCCAGAAAGATTAATAGAAAATCCTGCTACTAAATTAAAAGAAATTGATAATACTTCTACACAATTTGTTTTTAATATTGCAGAGTTTTATAACGAAGAAAATCAAAATAATCAAGTAACTTGTCAAGTTATTTTTAATGGTGAAGCAATTAATAAAGATACTAATTTATTATTTACTAAAGTTGGCGAAAATGGAACAAATGGTACAGATGTAGTAGCTAGAATTATTCCAAGAAATATTAGATGAATATATGATGGTGGAACATGAAATATAGCTGAAGGTAATACAATTTTAGACAAAGAACCTTTAACACTGTATCGTTCAATAGATAGTTCCAACAGAATTAAATTAACTTTAAATAATGGTAGACATTCGCTTACTGATCAAACTCAAATTAATTTAGTTCCATCTGGAATATCTGCGCATCTTTATTTAAAAAATGAAGAAATCCCTAGTAATAATATTGATACGGTTTGAAATATTTCAGGGTCTACTCAAACGACTCGTAATAACAACGGAAAATATTTTGATGTTGATAATACAGTAGATATATCAGGTTTTACAAATTCTACGGTTATTTGAGATGACACTCTTACAGAAAATAGAGCACTTGAAAATTATATTCTCAAAGCTAAAATGAAATATGAAGAAAAAGAATATTATGCTTTTTATCCATTATGTGTGATTAAATACCCAGGAGCTTTACCAAATATTAATAGATTATCTATTGATAAAGAAATGCTATTAAAAGAGATAACATATAATGCGGATGGCCGCAATCCAGTATATAATCATTCACAAGGAGTAAAAATTAATAATCTTTCAAGTGGAGCATATATTAAATGGAAAGCTTTAGGTGGAACTTTAGAAGGGCAAATAGATACTGCCCCTGATTTTAAATTAATCACAGAAAAAAATCAAAAAAGAAATTCTGCGGCAACTGAAATAGCAACTCCCGCAGGTGTTGACACTATTTATATTCTTCCTAATGATGAATATGATGGAGCAAATTGTAATAATCGTGTCGTAGCAGAAGTTTGAAAAAATAATGGTCTTGTTGCAACAGTTATTGTTCCAATTTATATGCATCTCAATACTTTTGGATTAGCGTCTCTTAATGCTTGAGATGGTAATACTGTTACTATTGATGAAGATGGTGGCTATGTAATGGCTCCGCAAGTAGGTGCGGGTGAAAAAGATAATAATAATCGTTTTACTGGTATCCTAATGGGTAAAACAGAAACCAATACAGGATATGGAGAGAAAGAAAAACAAATTGGATTATTCGGTTATGCACACGGTTTGCAATCCATTTTTTTAGATGCAGAAACCGGTAATGCAACTTTCGGTTTACCAGATGTTGAATCAGAATTTGATGATAAAGGGAATTTTATTGGTTATAAAACTACGACTAATAATTATTCTGAAGGTCGAATTGAATTAAGACCTGGTGATGTTAGTTCTATTGGAGGATGAAAAATTGGCCGTAGAAGTCTTTTTTATGCTACAAATGCAAGCACAGAGACTAAAATTATTAATGAAAAATCATATCCTCCAGGAAGTGTATTACCAGATCTAGAAAAAGGAAATGAAAAAACCCACGAAAAAGATATTGGTCCAAAAGATTCTGGAATTTTATTATCTGCTAACAATATTTATAAAGAAGGTAATGAAAGTAAAATAGGAAATAATCCATATGTTTCATTAAAAAGTAGACCTTTAAAAGTTTGAAATGGACCAGGAAAAAATCCTGGTGGTTATGATATTGATAATAGTACTGGTAATAGTCCATTGGTAAATGGAGACAGTTTAGAGTTACAGCTTGATCCAAATCAATCTTCTATTTTTACTATTTATCGACATTACATAGAAGGTAATGAATGAACAAGAAGTCCTCTTGTTGGTATTAATGCTGAAGGCCGTTTTTATTCTAATGCTTTACAAGATGAAGAAACTGCATTAAATTTAAACTATATTGCAGCTTTCGGCCAAGGTGTTATACAACGAAAATATACTGGTATATATATTGGGACTTCAGGAAGAACTTTTTTTAAAGCTTTTGTTGATGCAGATGAAGAAACAAAAATTAGTCCATTAAGGATTAGCGGTAGCAAAGATGGCACACGAGATGGTAATTCATATGAAAGACCTATAACATTACATGGCAAAGATATTTTATTATATGCAAATGATAATGATACTAATCATAAACTTAGTGAACAAACAAATTCAAAATTAATTATTAATCATAGCGGTTTTATCGCAGGTAATTTTGAAAAGAATCCTATACCAAAGATTAATGAAGAAGGTCAAGAAGAAGAAGATTTTGATAACGCTATTGATGTTGCATCTATAAAATTAATAAATAATACAGCTTCTGGGAAAAATTCTCAAATAATGGTTCCAAATAATTTTTATTTAAAAACAAGAACAAACAATAGTGCGTTAGGTAATATTTATTTACAAACAATAAATAGAGGCACAACTGATACAATTCGATCTTATCTTACTCTTGAGCAAAATGGAGAAGCTAAAATACAAGGTTGGACTAATTCAAATATATATGCTCAGGATGGTAACGTTAATTTATATGCAAGAACTAATGGAACTACTGATAGTTATTTAATATTAGCAAAAAATGGTGAAAATAGTAATAATACTACATTACATGCTTATAAAAATATAATATTGGATGCAGCAGATGATGGAACTGTCAATATTAATAACAAAGCAGAAAATAAATTATTGATAGATTCTACAGTTACAGTTTTACGAAGAGAAACTACAAGAACTTTTGGTGGTTATACTAATTTGCGTTCTCAATTATATTTAAGTGACGGCGTAACAAATGATAGTAGTGGTACCACATATTTAGATGCAATTAATCAATTAGGAATACGTTCAATTGGAAATTCTTGAATTGTTACAAAAGGCAATAGTTTCCAAACAATTGTCGGAGAAGATAATAAATCAAAAACTACTTTAATCCTTAATACTGGAGCTAATTGAAATGGCGGATCGGCGCCTGCAAATCCTACCAATGCATTTAGTATTATAAATACTCATTTGGGAGGTGTTCAATATAGATCTGGTGTTAAACCAGGATATGCCAATTCATATAAAAATACTTTAATAACAAATGGCACATATACCTTAGATAGCGCTGCTTTCGCAGGAACTTCTGCTGGGTCAGATAATACTGGTGGAGGTTTATATTTTAACTGAGGATATTTTCCGGGTAGACTTTTTACAAGTGCTGGAACAGGCAATGCTGATTATGTAGATACTAGTATTTATGCTAATTATAGAGTTGTTAGTAATACTGGACTTAGAACAACTAAAAATAGTAGTACTATTACAATGTTAAATCATACTATTAGTAAAAGCAGAACGGATTGAGGATATACCTCAACTTGTGATATTACAGGGGATAATCTTTATACTTTGTTACAACAACTACTCGATGAAGTGGCTTATACTTTGAATTATGCTAAAGTTGCAGAAGCTAAAGCAAATGCAGCACAAAGTAGAGCAGATGCTGCTTATACTTATGCTGGACAAGCTTATGCAGTTGGTAATCATAGTCACCCATATGCTTCGAGTTCACACTATCATACTGTTGGTTATACTACAACGGTTGTTCCTACAAGCAGCGGGGTCGCGAATGTTGTTAACGGTCTTGGTGTTTATGCACACTCTGCGAATACAAGTGGCCCACAATAATTTATATTTAATAATTAAGGTGATAGTTTTTTAATAAATTATCACCTTAATTTTAATAAAATTTTTTAAGTTTATGAAGGAGTGAAATAGAAAATGCCTAGACAAGCAATTACTAAAATTCAATCTAAAAATTCTAGTAGTGTAGAAGAAACTTTTAATATAGGCGCAAATTTTGATAATGTTTATTATTCAGATGAAAATGAATATTCATTAAAAGATTTCTTTGAATATATGCAAAAATTTTTAGAAAGTCCACTTTTTATTCAATATTCCGATTCACAACCTACTGTGGATAATATAAAAGTTTGATATGATATAAATGTTCCTAGCGATTAAAGGAGGTTATTATGGCAACAGTTCTTAGTACACTATACCCTCCTTTAGTTAGTGACTTTATGCCTGCTTTCTTAGCTAGTGAAAGTGCAACTGTGCAATTTTCTATTTCCCCTTATAATTCAATTAGCGAGATTAAAAGACTTCATGTTTCTTTAGTATATCAATATACAAATATTAAAGAAATTAAAAATAAAGAACTTAATGCAAGTAGTAATAATAATGGTCAAATTATAAATAATATTTGAATTATAGATATGAGTAATAGTACCTATATTCAATATAATCAAGTTACAAAAATGTATACTTTAACCATTCCGAAAAGAATTTTAAAAAATGAATCTTTTTCAACTGAAGGTTACTACAAATTACAATTAAGATTTGACGAATTTAATGGAAAAATTGGTGAAGATTATTTAATTGCAAATAGAAATAAATTTTCAGAGTGGTCTAGTGTTTGTTTATTAAAAGCTATTCCAGATGTTAATATTTTATTATCTAATTTTGATTTAAGTAATGGTCAAACAGATATTCCTAGTTTTAATACAGGAATTATTCCAATAACAGGAGAAGTAGTATTTGAAAATAATTTAAATGGAACTAAAGCAGAAACTTTACGTTCTTATGAAATTACAATTTATAATAAAATCGATCCTACAGATATTTTAGATTCTTCTGGTGTTATTTATGCGGCAAACCAAATAGATTTAAATAGAATATACTGGTTAGCTGGAGCAGAGAATGCGATACCCGGAACTACTTATGTTGTAAAAATTGATATTACTACAAAAAATCAATATACTGCTTCTAAAACTTATGAATTTTCTATTTTTAATTATGATGCTACTCCTTTTAATGTAGAATGAAATTTTAAAAGAAGTAATTTAGAACAATATAATATAACAACAGATGGAAAGATTATTACTGAAGAGGATGGCATTGTTCAGTGTACTGTAAGTACTACTTCAACAATGCCTCCTGGTTATCTTTATATTAAAAGAGCTTCTAATTTAGATAATTTTAAAAAATGAGAATTAATTAGCTGTACAAAACATAATGCAGGATTAGTTACCCATACTTTTTCTGATGCCACAGTTGGTAGCTTAGTTCAATATCAATATTCTGCTCAATATCAATTAACAACAGAAGCATGGACACAAATGAGAAAAAGTAGTGATATAGTATATCCTAATTTTTATGATATTTTATTATCTCGGGATGGAAAACAATTAGCAATTAGATATAAGGAATCCATTTCTAGTTTAAAGCCTGTAGTAAACAGGCAAAAAGTAGACACTTTAGGCGGAAAATATCCTAAGTTTGTAGAGAATGCTCAAATGAATTATAAACAATTTTCTATCAGTGGTTTAATTGATGCAGAAAGTGACTATAATAGAAAATTCTTAGATGATAGAAATTATGCAAGCGCTATGTCTGTTTATGATAGCGAAATGAATGGACGATATGAAATTCGCAATGACACTGTCGCGGATGAAGAGTATGCATATCAAAATACTACAGATTCTAAAAAAATAAGATCTCATAAAAACACTGTCCATGATCTTTATCCAAAAGATAACTGATGGTGAGAAAGAAAATTTAGAGAAGAAGCTATCAAATGATTAAATGATGGAGAACCTAAATTATTCCGTTCAATGCCTGAAGGTAATATGACAGTAATGTTAACGGATATATCTTTAACCCCTGAACCAACCATCGGCCGCAGACTTTATAATTTTTCTGCTACCATGTATGAAATTGAAGATGGTTATTCTTTAGAAACTCTTAGTTCTCTTGGAATTGTTACTATAACAAATGAAAAAGAAGCTGTTACAGGAGAGGGCGAAGATATTTCTATTGATACAATTATTAAAAATGGATTAGGACAAATGTTCAGCCAAGAAATGCGGCCCAATCCAGATATGAATCCGCCTTCTGCAGTTGTTATAAATAGACAACTTAATACTTCAATGGATAAAAATAGTTGTGGTTTAAAAGGTTTTGATTATAATCACACTAATATTGGAGATTTTTATCGTTATATTGTATATGATAAAGATAGCGCATTGGGTAAAAAATTTGAGATAGTTCCTGATTCAATTATTTTAACAGATTTACAAATTAATTTTGAATCTCCTCCAAAATGATGAGCTTTTTCAGGAAATACAATTTTGGCAGTTGATGAAGATGATCCCTCTGAAGAAACTAATCTTACTAAAGCTTTAGGATATAAAATTCAATTAGTTTTAGAAGGTGCTAAAAAGGGAGAAGATAAAACTGTTGATATCTTCGTTAATGAAAAAGGATATTATCAAACTCCACATAACTTAAAAGTTATAGGACTAAATATTTATGGAAATGCAATTGCTACATTAGATTATAAAATCGAATATCAAATTACTTATAATACATCTGATATACCAAGCAGTACAAGATCCCAAGGAACTTTAGTTGGTCAATTATCAGGAGTTTGAAATCCAGGCTCTTACATCGCAGAAAAAATTCAAGAAAAGCACAAATGAAGCAAAGTCAATGAAGGCAAAATTGTTTTTCAAGAATTTTTAAGCGATTGAACTGCTTTAAGTTTAGAAATTACTCCTTACACTATTTTTTCACTTAAATTTAAAGGCGATGAATATAATACTTATGTAGTTGGTAGAACAGGTATTTATAATTTAAGTGAAGATTTTGATATAGAGAATCTTTATATTATAGGCCGCCGCATGGTTCTTGTAGATAAAGAACGACAACCGCATTTAGATGAATGGGAATATGTCTTAGATAATTCTGCACTTGAATTCGATGGGATGGTTATGAACAGTAGTTTAGAAGATGCGGCAAACGAGCAAGCTGCGAATATAGATTCTCAAATAAATACAAATAATTTATTAGGTCAAGAAAACTTAAATAGAATATGAGACAATTTGTTCCAAGAGGATTCAACTGTTTTAAGATATACTTCAAATAGTCAGGTTCTTCAACCAAAATATAATACTGTCTATGGTATTGTAGAAGATGGTGTACCAGTATATAAATTATACTATATAGATGGCGGTTGATATGATATTGAATTCTTAGATAATTCTCGTGAAATTGCAATAGCAAAAGTTCCAGTTCACGGAATGATTAATTATCAAGGGACTGTTGTTCAACAAAAATTTAGTTAGAAAGGGGAGTTTTAAATGAGAAAGTACTATCCTTATTTACAAGACCCTTATCTTCAAAATTTAAATGTTGAATCTGAAAAATATTCTTTTTTAGACCATATTAGTGATTTTGTTAATCAACGTCAATATGTAAAAATAACGCTCCTTACATGAGAAGAAGATCCAGTCAAATCAATTGAAGGAGAAATTTCTTCTGGTAGTATTTCAAAAGATGGAAATAGTGCCATCCGCCGCACTTGCAGTTTAACTTGTGCGGTGGATGGTAATTCCTATAATGTTGAAAATATGGATATGGATTTTACGCTTAATCGTAAAATTTTTATTGAAATAGGAATTAAAAATGATTCTGAATATTATCCAGAATATCCGATATTGTGGTTCCCGCAAGGTGTATTTTTTATAACAAGTTTTTCAATGAATTCTTCATCTTCTGCTAGTGTTAACCTTTCTCTTGGATTAAAAGATAAAATGGCTATGTTAAATGGTGATGTTGGAGGAATATTACCAGGAGTTGTTCGTTTTGATGCTATGGACACTCAAACAAAAGATGGTGTATGAGTAGAACAAAAAGTGTTAGTTTATAATATTATTTCTGAACTTGTAAATCATTATGGTGGAGAAGATTTGAATAATATAGTAATAGATGATGTTCCACTTCGCCTTCGTAAAATTATGAAATGGGTTGGAAATACTCCTCTTTATGGAAAAATAACTAGTCAAGGAGGGGATGTTAGCGGTCCAGAGACTTGAATTTTTTCTTTAGATGAATCTGAAGTTAAACCTAATCCAAATTCTGCTGAAATAAAATATAAGTTTGACTATGGTGCAGATGTTGGATATATATATTCAGATTTTATAATTCAAGATGAATTATATAGTAATTCAGGAGATTCTGTTTGTACGATTTTAGATAAAATAAAAACAATATTAGGAAATTATGAATATTTTTATGATGAAATGGGTATATTTCATTTTAGAGAGATTAAAAACTTTCTTAATGTTACTCAGGCTGAATTCATATTAGATGAAATGACTGAAAATGATTATTTAGTAGAAACTACAAATAGTAAATCTTTATATAGCTTTGAAGATAATAAAAATATTACTTCTATTACAGTTACTCCTAATTATTCTAATATTAAAAATGAATATATTGTTCATGGAATAACTGCGGGGACTGCGGATACAGTTGCTTCAAATATTATGTACCATTTAGTAATTGATAAAAAACCAATTATTGAAGAAGATACATATTTTAAAGATATAGCTTATTATACAGATCCTTTAGATGGATTAAATAAATTAACTAAATGATTATCTGTCAATGAATTACCATCTGTAGGAAATTTTAATATTTTTTATAATGTTGAAAATGATGGATTATATTATTGAGATAATACATTGTATAAAAAAGCAACTATTATTACTGGGTATGCCGCAGATGGCACTCCTATTGAAGTTGATCCAATAATTTATGATAAATATTATCCAAAAGATTGAAGAACTTTTTTATATCTTAAAGGTTTAGAAGCTCAAGTTAATGGTACCGATGAAGGAATTTATTTTCAAGAGTTAGCTGCTTTTTGACCTGCAGAATATGATTTAAAACAAGACAAACAAGAATTTTTTGGTATTGAATCTGGAATTTCAGAGAGTTATTTAACCTTAACAGAAGGTAAATATTTCTTAGATTTTATAGATACAACTTCTGAACTTGGTAAATATTCTGTATCAGCTATTGGAAGACGTGGAGATATTATTACAGATGATAAAATTAATTGTTTATTTGAGCCAGAAATTCCAAATGTAATATTTTTAAATATTGATAATCCAGAAGATAATGTTTCTGAAAATACTACTATCAATGATGATTTAGGAGAGGATATAGATCCCGCAGTATTATTAAGTAGAGCAAAAGAAGAAGCGAATAAAAATTCACATCCTTGAACTCAAGTTCATGAAGATATATATAATAATTTAGCTGTTGGTGGTTATAAAAATAGTGCATATGAAAGAATAAAATATGAATTATTTTATCATACAAATTATCAAAGAACTGTTTCTTTAACTACTATACCAATATTTTATTTAGAACCAAATAGTAGGGTTACTATTAGTGATAGAAGCACAAACACCTATGGTAATTTTATGGTTCAAAGTATTAATATTGGTTTTGGGCCAGGCGCAAATATGTCTGTTACATTAAATGAAGTTTTCGAGAGACTATAAAGGAGGTAAAATGGCTGATAGTATTCATTATGGTATGGGACAAATACGTTATAATAATAATACATCTTATATGACAAATTTACAGTTTAATTTTGAACCTATACAAGTCCTCGTTAGCTCAAATAATGAAACAAATGATGTATATCAAGACATTATTTTAAAAAGAAATGATAGCTTTAGTTTTACAGCTGGAGTTCCATATTTATTAAAAATTAAAATTCCAAAAGATGTAAATTATAATAACACTTATAGAGTCAAAATGACTACGACAAACAGCGAAGAAACTACCGCTTTAAATCCTGATGCTGTAACTTATCAAATGATAAAATATATTAATGTACCAAAAGAAACAAGTTCTTCTACTTCAAGTCGAGTAATTATTTATCCAGTGACAGAACATGATGAAACAGTAGATGGAGATTTTATTCCAGCTGGAAGTTTAGGGGTAAATACAGATGATGGTGCTTATGTTACTGAAGTAGCCATTGCTATTGAAGATGGAGATGAAGCGGCCACGCAAAGACCTGGCGGAGTTTGATTTAAAAATAATAAATATTATTTAATGGGTGATACCGAAGGGGAAGACCAAGAAATTTTAAATAAAAATGATGTTATTTTAAATCATCTTTGAGCTACTGGCCATTCGACAAGTTGATCAGAATTTAATTTTGTCTTTACCCCAAGAGACACAGATGAAACCTATACTCAAATTTGAATTGAAATGTTTAGAGAAAGCAAAGATCAAGATATTTATAGTGATGGTATTTATGGTAGACAAATAGATTTAGAAGGTGGTCTTTTTGAAGCAAGTGTTTACCAATTAACAAATATGATTAATAATATCCAAGATGTTGAAAAATTAACTCATATTGGAGTATATGGTCATCCTAATGCTATTATGGCAATTAATGGTGAAGAAATTAGAATTGGTCAAAGTGGATATTATGAATTAAATAATTTTGAAATTACTTCATTTGGAATAGCCGCAGAAACAAATAATGATAATGATACGTTTATTGTAGACTATCAATATCCAATAGAATAACAAAGGAGGAAAAATGTCTTTAGAAAGTTTTTACGGTGGTAAACAGGGCATTTCTCCTGTTATTAAAAATAGTTTTGAATTTATAGATGTTAATGATCCAGCTTATCAAGCTGCTTTAGCAGGCGGAAGAACTGCAACAGAACTACTTCCATTAACAATGGATTTATGTTTTGAAAACGTTAATTATAAAGACGTTTGATATGATGAACTTTGTATTATTGATACAATAAATAAAAATAATCCTAATAATGGTAAATTATTTAAACGTACTCTTAAAAGTACAGGTGATACTGGAGAAAATTTATGCGCAGAGTACATTGGCCGCATTGTAGGCCCCGCAGGTACTAGTCCTTTCTTTTCTTTTGGAAATTTAGATTATGTTCCTGCGCAAGGAACAACAGAAAAGATTGATTTAGCCTCTGAAATGCAAGTATCTTATCCGATTGATACGGCTGGAAATATTAGTTCTGCAAAGACAGAAATGAATGGAGACGTTGAAGAACAAATTAATATTGTTCCTGCTATTCAATCTGCTTCTATTGGAAATACAATGTTAGTTCCTGGGAAACAAGGATCTAATTATAATGATAGTATTAAGTATACGTGATTAAATGTTTTAGATGATACAAGAGAAATTCCAACTCGTTCAATTGTTTATATGGGTTTTCAAATTCCTTATCCTGTTTTAGAAATTGACTCTAATACCACTGATTGAATGAATGATGCTTCAATTGAAAAAGAAGATACTGGAGAACATGTTTTTTATCATCCTTGGCATTTAACTATTCCAAGAGGTGTTAGAGGTAACGCGGCAACTAATGTTAGACTTACGAAATGAGAAGAGTTTAATATTGGTACAAGTGATACTCAAAATTATCCTACTTTATATAATTTTAATGATTTTGAAGCAACTTCTGAAGGTGTATATAGTATAAAATCTAATCCTGTTGGACCTCCATATCCATGAGCAGATGATGAAAGTAAAAAATCAAGTTTAAGAAGTTCTTATATTTGAGTTTATGATTATACTTTTTATGATACTGAAGCTTATGACAATCCATCCACAACAGAGACGACAGAGATTAGTAAAACATATACTTTTTATTTAGGTTCTTATAAAGAAATTACTAATGTTGAATTAAATGATGATGGCACTTTAATTTTCCATTATTCAAATAGCACGGCTGATACTTATGAAGAACAGTTTCAGTGAATTAATGATACAATAATTAGTAATACTGGAATGCTTTCTTTCGTTTATAATAATGAAAAATATAGACCTACCGCAGATTCTGAACCTCAAACTGGGAAAACATATTATGTATATGTTAATAATCAGTATGAACCGCAAACTAATTTACAAGAATTTGAATCTAATATTACATATTATGAATTTTCAAACGTATATTCTAAACAATTGCCATATCCAACAGATATTCTTGTTGGTTTAGATGGTGTAATTACTTTAAATTTAAGAAACGGAAGTCATTTAACGATTCAAGATGAAACAGGTAGTAGAGATTATAAACTTGATTACGTTAATGAGATTAATATTGAGCCTGAAACTAAAGTAATGAGATATAGAACTTCTGCTTATGCGGGAAGCGATTATGAAAATAGACCATATACTTCATTAAATAATAGTGAAGGCATTAATTATATTAAATCTATGACGATTGATGAAAAATATCATCTATTAGCTTATTATGCTTCTACTCAATATAGAATCACCCAAGAAGATATTACAAGAGGTTGAAAAGGTGATTCTTCAAAAACAATTACTACAGATGGAAATTATGCTTATTGGGATGGAAAGACATTCCGCAAAGGCATCCAAGGCTATAATAATATTTATTGACAAGACTTTGGGACAATGCGAGATGTTGCTTTTGGAGTAAAAGTTTATACTACTGTTGATTATTCTCAACATCCTAATGCATCTACTATTGATGGCGGCGGCGTAACACCCGAGAATTTTATTATAACAGTTTTAAATCCTCAAGTTTGAAGTTCAACTAAAACTAATCCATATTATGGCGGAGAAATTCCTGGAGCAGAAGAAGGTCAATCATTAAGAGGAACTTTCTTATATGTTCCAAAAGTAGCCGCAGGTTCATTATTCTTTTATGACTATGATAAAGATACTTGGGTATATGCAGGAAGTCTTGGAGACTCAAATGTAGTTGATGCGCAAGTTAGATTAAATACATATAATCCTAGTGACCCGCAAACTAAATTTAATAGTCAAGATTTATCTACTTACGGTGTTGCTTTAGTAGAAAGAACTCCTGCAGCAAGTATGGTTTTATTGCCTGATTTTGGAGTTGATAATGAAAGCTAAACAATTTATTGGCCCTTTTTCTGCTGGGCAATCAATTGATTTAGGTCTATCAGGAGTTACTTATGTGCAAATAGGTATTGAGCATCCACACTCAATACCTATTTCAGAATCTGCTCCAACTGTGATTCTATCAATAAATAATACAAATTATTGTATTACAGAAAAAGATATTTTAGAATTTGAACAATTAGATTTAGATCAATTGTCTATCACTGTTCAAGAAGCAAATAATCCATATTTTATTATTGATATAGCATATGAATAAGAAGAGGAGGTTGAAATGGCTATAACAACATTTTTAAGCGAAAAAATTCGAGATCCTAGAGTCAGAGGAACGTCCTCTTCTTCAACCTATACAGAAAATTTTAGTGTTTTATTTTCTGCAAGTAATCAAACTGGAACTTATACTCATAAATTAAAATATGATCCTGACCCTGGTGCTTCTGCTTCTAGTCCAGGATCTATTACTGTCGTAATTCCAAGTGTAAGTTTTAATCAAACTTTTAATATGGGAACTTCAACAACAAAAACAAAAACTGCAAATAAAATTAAAGTTACAGTTACTTTTAATGGAAGAAGAACTTTAACCATAGATTATGAAGGTCAATCTGGTTTCAATGCAGACGTTTCTGATACTGTAGCAATTTCTTATCAAACTCAAGTTTCTAGTTATATAGAAGTAATGTATATGACTGGAGAAGCAGAAAATCTTTGATCTAGGACAGATACTCCAACCATTTATATACATGGTAAATTGGCAGACAACAACAGTGTTAGTTCAACTAATATTGCAGCAAATGCTATTACTTCTGCGAAAATAAACAATAATGCAGTAACTAGCGCTAAAATAGCTAATGAATCTATTACTTCTGAAAAAATTAAATTTACTTTTACTAACTTAACAACACCAACTGGAGCGCCTCAAAGAGTTAAAATTGCATTCGCTCAAGGAGCATAATCATGGCCTGGGTAAATATTATTGATTTATTCTATCCTGTAGGAACTATTTATACTACCAATGATTCGACAAATAATCCTGCAGATTTATTTGGTGGAACTTGAGTCCAAGTTAGTGCAACTGCTCCTTATACTTGACGAAGAACAGCATAAAGGGCAAGAAAAAATAATATCAATTCTTGAAAAAACATATTCTATAGAGTTTAAGAAAGGAGTGTTGTTGTGGGAGAAATTACGACTATATTTACGCAATACTCTTTCCAAGAGTTGGTTTTATTAATTATTATCGTCCTTTTTGCTTTAAAGGCTTTTAATGAAGTAGTTGCTTATTTTTATACAAAAATAAAAAATTATTTTGGAATACAAAATAATAAAGAGCAATGAGAAGAAAATGTAAGCGAATCTTTAGACGAGATTAAAAAAGAAATTCAAACTCTTAGAGATCAAAATGTTAAAACCCATCAGCGACAAGCAGAAATCGATCAGTCAATATCTTTAGTCCAAGAGAGACTTCAAGAAAATACACGTTCTTACCTAATAGATGCGCATCATAAATTTTGTTATGATATTCGTGCAATTGATGATTTAAACTTACAAGCTATGGAAAGACGTTATTTATATTATAAAACTGCTGGCGGGAATTCATTTGTAGATAATTTAATGGATGAAGTAAGAAATTTGCCTAAAATTAATTTTTATACAGGCATCCTAGATACAGATCATAATGGAATCGACGACAGGAAGGAATAAATTCAAATGAGTATTGAATTAAAAGCAACTGTCGTTAATATGAAAACATTAACTCAAGAAATTGAGGATCCAATTGTAAATGGTGCGGCAGATGTCAAAGGTAGAACTTTAAGAATTATTTTTACCCAAGAAGCTGCCGCGCAAATTACACCAAAAACAAAGGTATATTTGTCTTGATGGCATCAAGATAAAAATATTAAAGGATATAATGTTTTCACAGAAATTACAGATATAGATGATGAAGACTTCCCACCCACTTGAGAAATTTATTTTCCTCAATCAATGTTGTGAGAAGGGAATGTTTTAGCAAGTATTCAATTAGTAGATGATGTTAGCATTGCGACATCTACTAATTTTATTATTCATATATTAAAAGACCCAAATGAAGATGATCATTATGTACCTTCTGATGATTATTCTGAATTTAAAGAAGCTGTAATTAATTTAAATTCTTTATCTGATCGAATGGAAGAACAGCTTGAAGATGATAAAACTGCTTTTGATCAAATTGTTGAAGAATTTGAAGAAATGAAAGAAACAATTGCTACAGAAGAAAGTGTAGCAGAAGTCCGAGAGACTGCAGAAAATGCTATGTCTATGGTAACAGATCAGCAAATTCAAATTGATCAAGTTACAGAAGAGGTTGGAGATTTAAGAAATGATTTTGATGATCTTTGAAACCGACATGTGCTTGATTTAACTTTTTATGAGTTTGTATAGAAGGTGGTGTAAGATATGGCTCAAATGAAATTAGTTTACACCACTCGCGCAAGATTAGATGAATTACCCTTAGAAAATGGACAAATTATTTATGCACCAGATGATAATTTAATTTGTTTAGATATGCGGGATAAACGATTCACTTATCATACTCTTCGTTCCTTTGAAACAGATGCGGAAAGATTGCGTTTTATTGGTGTAAATAAATGTTTTTATTTTGTTGAAGAAACAAATGTAATGTGACAATATATTAATAATGGTTGAAAACAAATTACACCCGCAAATTTAGAACCAATCTATTATGCGGAAGTGCCTGAAAGATTTCCTGCAAGGGGAACGGAAAATACTTTGTTCTATACGGACAATGGTATTTATAATTGAAAAGAGTCACTACAGGATTATAATTTAATTGCAAACGCAAATACTTGAGGAAATATTTAAAGGAAGGAAGCTAGTATGCCACAGAATTTAGTAAACTTCATTTATGTTCCTGGTGAAGCAACAGCGGCGCAAATTGCAGCGTTTGATGCAGATACTATCTATTTTGTTGCCGGCGAGAATGGTTCAGCTCCTAGAATTTATAAAGGATCAACTGCCTATGCTAATGCTGGGGATTTAGCACTTTTACGTCAACAAATTGGTAATTTACCTGTTGACCAACAATATGACAATTTAATTGACTATATTGATAGTCAAATTGCGGCAGGCGATACTGCGATTACAACATCTCTTGCAGATGTTGCAACAAGCGGAGCTGCCGCGGACGTAAGTATTGCAGATACCGCAGGTAATATTACTGCAACTAATGTTGAAGATGCTATCCAAGAATTATATGCTGCTATTGGAAGCGGTGGAACAGATGCTGCCGTCACAGTTACAAGAACAGCTGGTGGACAGAATGATGATTATGTTTATCGTTATACATTCTTCCAGGGTGGTAATCCAATTACAAATGGTGTAATTGACATTGCTAAGGATATGGTTGCCACAGAAGGTACTCTGATTCATCCAACTGCACAAGATCCAATAGAGATAGATGGTCAACAAATTACTTCTGGCACTTATATTGAAATGACAATCGCAAATGGCGATCCTTTCTATATTGATGTTGCCAATCTCATTGAATATAACTCTGTTTCAAGTACAGACGAAATTACTTTAACAGATACTAATCATACTATTACTGCTACTGTTGGAGAAATCGCAGCTTCTAAGATTATTTATCGTGAAGCAGATGATAGTGATCCTGAGCATCCAGTTGCTCAACAAACAGTCGCTCAAGCAATTAATGCTTTAGAGTCTGCTATTGGAAGCGGCGGTTCTGTTGATGAAAAAATTTCAACTGCAATTAATGCTTTAGATGCTGATTTAGATGCAGTTACAGATGCTTCAGTTACGGACACTGAAAAAGTTGCAGTTATGACTGGTGTAACTGAAGTAAATGGTGTTCTTACTGCAGTTGATAGTGTTGACGTTGATGTAGCAGGTGCAGCAAGCCGTGCTAAGGCAGCTGTAATTGGTGCTTCTGGCGATGCCGCTTCTGCAAACACAATCTATGGGGCTAAAGCTTATGCGGATGCTGCAGTCCAAGCCGCAGCTCTTACTTGGGGTAGTCTTTCTTAATAAAATTTTAATGTTTTATTAATAAAGTGTAAGGAGGTTAAATGGCGCGAGTCAAATTTTATAGAGGTGACCAAATATCTTCTTTACCCGACGTGTTAGAAGACGGTGCCATTTATCTCTTAGAAAGCGGAGACAACGCGGGTGAGCTTTATGCAGATGTTAATAATCAGCGTATAAGAATCGGTATTGGTCAATCTTCCATTATTGTTAAAACAACCGCAGAATGAAACGCAGAGAACCCTAAGAGAATATCTAAAAGTGGTGTTATGTATGTTTATTCTGATGCACGAAGTTATGAAGAAGAATATACAGAAAATAATGAAACTCTAACTAGAACAGTATACGTTCCTGGAGTTAAAATCGGAGACGGAAGTGCTTATGTCGTAGATTTGCCATTTGTAAATGTCACTTCCGAACAAATTAGTTTCTGGAATAATAAAGTTAATTGTTACCTTGAACCTGAATTAATTCCAAACGGAAACAGTGAAACTTTGATATTTACAAGAACTCAATAAATAATAAGGAGTGTGATTTTTAAAAATGGCAGAAATTTCTAAAATTAAACTTCCTTCTGGTACTGAATATGATATTAAAGACGCTGTAGCACGTGCCGCGATTGAAGCTATTACCGGCGGAGATGCCGTCGTCTTTATTGGTGTATCTTCAACTGCTATCACAGATGGTGGAACTCAAGTTCCTACCATCGCAGGTAGCGATATTAGCAGTATTTCAGATTTAAGACCTGGCGATATCGTCTTTTATAAAGCTTCAAATGAGCCAAATAAAGAGTTCATTTGGGATGGTAGTAAATGGCAAATGTTTGATGCGGCGGGTACGCTTGGCGCTTTAGCATATAAAGATAATGTTACAGCTACGTACACTCCCACAGGTACGGTTAGCCAACCAACTTTTACAGGTAGCTCTAGTAATGTAACAATTACTGCTACAGATAATACCAATGGTAATTATCAACCAAAAGGTACTGTAAGTCAACCTACTTTTAGTGGTAATAGTTTAACTTCAACAGGTAGTTTTACTCCTGAAGGTGAGGTTACTGTTACAACAAATGCTACAACTAACAAAACTGCAACCGTAGCTCCTGCGGCAAGCGGTGATGCCACATATACTCCCGCGGGTAGCGTTGCGGCGCCTACTATTTCAGTTAAGACAGCAGGCAGTACAAATAATACTTTAAAACCTGTTACTGCAAAAACTGTTGTTAATGCTTTAAGTGCGGCCGCGCCTGGAGCAACTGCTCCTAGCGGTTCTGTTACTTACTACAGTGTTGCAGATGAAACTTTAAGTTTGTATCAGTTAGGTGTAACAACAACTGATTCTGTTACTCTTGGAAGTGCAGTTACAGTAAAAACTGGAGATGCCGCATATGAAGCAACAGCTCCTGCATTCACAGGCACAGGTGTTAGACTTGTTACTGGCAATATTGCTGTTCCAAGTTCATATACAGCATCTTTTGAAGGTTCTTCTGGCAGCGTTAGCGTTAGTGGAACACCTTCTGGTACGGTTTCACAACCAACTTTCACTGGTACAAAAGCACAAATAAGTGGTACAACAACTGCTTCTGGTACTGTTTCTCAACCTACATTCAGTGGTACAGAAGCTACTATTACTAGTTCTTAATTCTAGGTTACAATAATAAGGGTAATTTCGTGTAATTGCAAAATTACCCTTTTTATTTATATATGGTATAATTTTTAAGATTTTAAAGGAGGTTTTATTTAATGGCTAGCATTTCACAATTAAAACTTCCTGATAATACTATTTATAATATAAAAGGTAGTATTCACACTGTAATAGGCACTCAAACCTCTTCTACAGGCAGCTGAACAGGAAATTTAACCTCTATAGATGCTCTATATGATGGTCTTACGATTGCTTACTATCTACCTTATGCGGGAAGTGGTAATGCAACATTAAATTTAACTTTAAAAAATAACGTAAAAACAGGTGCAGTACTTTGTTATCTAGCCAATAATACAAGATTAACAACAGAATATGAACAAGGTAGTGTTATTTATTTAACCTACTTTTCCGCAGGTGCTATTTCTATTAATGGGACAGCTACATCAGCAGCTCGTTGAATTGCGCAAGCAGACATGAAGGGCGGTTCTGAAGAAGGCGATACCGCTTATTATGATATTACAACAGAAGAGATTGGTTCCGCAGAAGAAGGAACTCCAATTGCCGCAGACGATATTACTAATTGGTCTGCAGGATCTGCTGCGAGTTTAACTACTAAAACTCACACAATTCCTAATATAACAAATGTTGGTTCAGCTCCAACTTTAGGAACGGCAATTCCCGCAGATGATATTACTGCATGGACAACTAATACTCCTACGACTATTAGTTATACTTCTCGTTCTATTCCCAATGTAACTGCCGCGGGTTCTGCAAGTGTTTCAAATGGTACTTTATCTATATCTGATACTACTCTTGGAACAGCTATCTCTGCTGATGATATTACAGCCTATTCAGAAGGAACTGCGGCCAGTTTAAGTTATACTGCAAAATCAATTCCAAATGTAACAAGTGTAGGTTCTGTTCCTACTCTTGGAACGGCTTTTAGTGTTAAAGCTGTCGATACTTTTACAGCAAATACTCTTCCTTCTCTCAGTTATACTGCGAGAACGATTCCAAATATTTCAGTTACCCCGACAACTGTTGTTACGAGTCTTACTCCTAGTGGTACATTAGTACCCAATGTATATCAAGACAGTTATAACGGATTGGTGATGGATCATGGCTCAGAATCTTAATTTTTATGGACATTGAGAAAATGTTCCTTATGTTACATTACCAAAAGTAGATGGCGGAGTAGCTAAATTTACAGACGTTACTGATACTACTGCTGCTGCCGCAGATGTAGATAGCTCTAAATATTTTTATACTGCAGCGGGTGTTCGTACTAAAGGTACTGGAAACACTGGTGGAGTAACAGTTAATAATCAAGATAAAAGTGTTAATCCAACAGAAAGTACACAGTCAGTAACTTATGATAGTGGATATACTGGTCTTGGAACGGTAACAGTAGGTGCTATTGACTCTACCTATGTAGGAAGTGGAATTTCTAGAAAATCATCTACAAATTTAACTGTTTCAGGAGCCACGGTAACAGCTCCAGCGGGATATTATGCGGAAGCTGCTAGTAAATCTGTTTCAACTATGACTTTACCTACTTCTGCGGCATCTAGTGCTACAAGTGGTTATACAAGCAAGGCCACAATTGGTCGAAGCACTTCTGCTCAATATATTAATATTCCTCCAGGATATAATAGTGCCGGTGGATATTATACAATTAGTGCAGTTGCAGATGGAACTGCGGGTACACCCACCGCATCTAAAGGAACTGTTAGTAATCATTCTATTAGTGTAACACCTAGCGTTACTAATACTACAGGTTATATTACTGGTGGTACAAAAACTGGTACAGCTGTTAGTGTTAGTGCAAGTGAATTAGTTAGTGGTACTTTATCTATTAGTTCTAATGGTACACAAGATGTAACTAATTATAAGAATGTTAACATTTCTGTAGGAAGTGATATTAATAATCAAGATAAATCGGTTGATCCAACAGAAAGTGAACAAGAAATTACAGCTGATTCTGGTTATAGCGGATTAGGAACCGTTACGGTTGGAGCAATCAGTTCTACTTATGTTGGTAGTGGAATTACTCGCAGAAGTTCGACAGATCTCACAGCTTCTGGTGCAACAGTTTCTGTTCCTGCAGGGTATTATAGCTCTGCCGCAAGTAAAGCTATATCTTCAGGTTCAGCAACGGCTCCTGCATCAATTAGTGGAACTACTGCTACAGTAAGTACAGGAACAAATACATTAACTCTTACGAAAACAGTTAGTGTTACTCCTTCTGTTAGTGCGGGTTATATAAGTGCGGGAACTGCGGGAAACAGTTCTGTTAGTCTTACAGCTAATGTAGCTGTTAATCCTACTCCAACTGCTAGTGGAGCGACTGTTACAATTCCCGCAGGTTATTATAGTACACAAACTACAAAATCAGTTTCAAGTGGTAGTGCAACTGGTCCGTCCAGTTTATCTGGTACTAGTGCTACAGTAAGTACTGGTACTAATACTTTAACGCTTACTAAAACTAATGTTACTACGACTCCAACTGTAAGTGCGGGTTATGTGTCTAGTGCGACTGCATCTAGTGCGACTGTTGCTTTAACAGCTTCAATTACAACTAAAGCTGCTGCAACTATCACACCTGGCACTTCAAATCAGACGATTGCCGCAGGTACTTATTTAACTGGTACGCAAACAATTGCTGGCGATGCTGATTTAGTTGCTTCTAATATTATAAATGGAGTACAAATCTTTGGGGTTACTGGTAATGTTGTATTACAAAATTATTATACAGGGACTTCTGCTCCTTCTTCTTCTCTTGGAAGTAATGGAGATATTTATATACAGCAATAGGAGGTGGGTAAATGTCAAGGCCAGTGAGTATTCAAGACACAATTACTGCCCATCCTACCGGAGTTGCTGATGATCATGCCTATGCATCAGTTTCTAATATAACGAATGGATATGCAGAGTCTTCTAATACAAATTATGCAACTATTAGCCTTACAACGGGTTCTGGTGCAACAACATATATTTATTTTACATTTGATTTTAGTAGCATTCCCGCAGGTGCTACAATTAATTCTGTAAGTTGTAGTGCTAAGGCTTATATTAACACTACGAACTCTTCTCGTATTACAACAAGACAAATTCAATTATATAGCGGTACCACAGCAAAAGGTAGCGCTTCTACTATTTCTAACAGTACATATGCTTTTAATATGACCACTGGAACTTGAACTAGAGATGAATTACAAAACGCACGAATTCGTCTTTATGGTGTAAGAGGTACTTCAAATACAACGTCTGGTTATTATTTTAGATTTTATGGTGCTACTTTTACAGTAGATTATTCTGTAGATGGTATAGCATATACAATTGGTGCGACTAGCAATGTAACTGGAACAACTGTAGACCCTGCTTCTCAAGAGGTTATGGGCGGTGAATCTGCTACAGTTGCAATTTATACAGAATTAATTGATGATATTACTGTAACAGATAATGATGTAGATGTAAAAGATCAACTTATTCAACATGAGACTCCAACTGGCGGTTCTAAAAGTACAGTTTTAGGAAATTATAGTTTAGTAAGCGGAAGTTTTAATGGTTCTGGTGCTACATATTTCTCAGGATTGGTCGGCGCTGGAGTAGATCATACAAAAACCACTTCAAATTATTATTCTGGCGGTAGTGGTACTATTGCAGTATTTACTTATGATTTAGATTTTGAAGATATACCTTCAAATGCCACTATTACTGAATTATATTGTGAAGTAAATGGCCACGCGGAATCTACTTCCAATAATAGTGAATATATGTGCGCTCAATTAGTAAGTGGGAGCATAGAGATTTCTAGCGAATTAAACTTTAAATCAGTTGGTACTTCAAATAGTACGCAAACTCTTACTGCGACTACTTTACCTACAGTAGCTCAACTTGCTAACTTAAAATTACAGTGTAGATTAGGTTATTATGGCGGGGCAATTAATGGTGCTACATGTTATATAACTTACACAGTGCCTTCGTCTGGAGGCGACTATTATTATACTTATACACTAAGTAATGTAAGTGCGGACCATATAATTGTAATTGATGAAGCTGGCGCTTTTATTCCTCCAGAGGAAGATCCGCAATATAATTATTATCCAATTACAATTTCTTCAATTAATGCATTAACAAATCCAGAAAATGGAACTACTCGTGTTCAAGAAGGAACGACAGAAACAATTATAATTTCACCCACTGACCCGCAATTAACTCTTGCTTTAGATAATGGAGTCGATATTACAAGTCAATTAGTTGGTGGAGTTCCCACAAATACTTATACTATTGATACCAAAGTAAGTGGAGCTAGTTATGGGTTTAATTTAAATAGTTCAACTGGTTACTATGTATCTTCTAATAATAGAGTAAGTAAATCTGCATCTGTTGCTCGCATAAATATGAATTTTGAAAGTGACTGTTTGGTTACAATTACTTATATTAATTATGCAGAAGAAGATTATGACTATGGTATGTTTGGTAAATTAGATACAGCAGTTGCTACAGATGGTCTAACAGCATCTTCTGGTGGCTCTTCACCCTCTGATTCAACTTCTAATTATCAAATTCCAAAGTGTAGTAATAGTAGTTCAACTCAAACAGTTTCTTATCAAGTTCCTATGGGTGAACATTTTATTGATGTAAAATATGGTAAAGATGACGCTTCAGATGCGGGAAACGATAGTCTTCAATGAAAAATTACGAGTGTTGAAGCAACGAGCGCAGGTGGAGATTATACATATACTTTAAGTAATATAAATCAAAAACATAGTTTAGTATTCATTTTTGGTGATGTTGATTATTATTTTATAACTTCAAGTGGTAATAGTTGTAAATTGTATCCAGATGGTCAAGTAGTAAAATTAGAAAATGATTCTTATATGTTAAGAATTGTTCCTAATGATTCGAATGCAACTGTTACTTTAAAAGATAATAATATAGATAGAACTTCTTTGCTTGAATATGAAAGTGCGCAAGACAGATATGGAAATACAATTGTCAATTATATTTATAAATTAACAAATATTACTGCCGCACATACTCTTACAGTTAGTTGTTCAAGCGGAGGAGAACAATCAAAAGTATACATAAAGATTAATGGTACATGAACTCAATTTTCAAAAATATATAAAAAAGTTAATGGTAGTTGAGTAGAACAAGACAACTCAGATTGATTAACTTTATTTGATACTCGTACAAATTATAGATTAATGCAGAATTAAAAGGAGGCAGCTAATGGCATCTACACATGTTGCTCGTGTAAGTGCGGGCGGAGTTACGAATAGACGAATTGCGCCTTCTATTTATTATACTTGTTCAACGGCTGCGGGGACAGCTGCGAAAACAATTACAACTGATTCGACAAATAAGTGGACTAGCTCTGACTTATTTGAAGGTTTAACTATATATGTTAAATTTACAAATTCAAATTCAGTTGCTAGTCCAACTTTAAATATAGATTCAACTGGAGCAAAACCCATTTATAGATACGGAACAACTGCTCCAAGCACTTCCGCGGCGTCTGCTTGAAATGCGGGAAGTGTTGTAGGATTAACTTATGATACTACATTAAGCAGTTCTGGTTGTTGAGTTATGCATGACTGAAATAATACAACTTATTCAGCAATGTCTCAATCAGAAGCTACAGAGGGGACTGCAACTAGTAGTAGATTAATTACTGCGAAAGTATTAAATGATACTATTGACGCCAAAGTAGGTGCGGCTGTAGATTACTCTACTGATACTGTTGGATCTGCAAGTGCGGGAACAGCGATTTCTGCGGATGATATTACAGCTTGAACTGCAAATACTCCAACAGTAGTAACAAAAAAGACTGTCGTAACAGGTGGAAGCACAACTAATATTACTCCTGTTACCGCTAAAACGGTAGTTACAAGTGCTTCAGGAGCAAGCGCCGCAATTTCAAATGGTGTTTTAACAATTACAAATGGTAGTTTCTCAACAGGAGATTCTGTTACAGCTGGAACCACAGTTGCCGCATATACTTCTCTTTCTACTGGAGATAGTGTAGATGTAACTGCTGGGACTGCGGCATCCCTTTCTTACACTTCAAGGTCAATTCCAAATATTTCGGTTACTTCTAAGGCTGTTTTAGTTCCGCCTGCAAACGTATAATGATAAAAAAGGATAGGAGATATTGATATGGCATCTAATCATGTGGCTTTTGTGACAGCCGGTGGATTAACCAATGCTACTGTCGCACATTCATTATATGGTTATTGTACTACTGCAGCGGGTACTGTTGCTAAAACTGTAACAATGTATAAAACAGGTAGTACAGCTGGCGCTTCATGAGCTGCAGGAGATTTGGTTCATGGGTTAACAATTACTGTTAGATTCCAATATTCAAATACTGCCGCAAATCCTACTCTAAATGTTAATTCAACTGGCGCTAAACCAATTTATAAATATGGAACTACGGTACCAGGAACTACTGCTGACACATCATGGCCAGCGCAAGCAGTTGTTCAACTTACTTATGATACATTACTTAATACTTCTGGATGTTGAGTAATGAATGATCATATAGATAATACTATTTATTCAAGTAAAACTGCAGCAAGCGGGGGAACAGATGTCTCACTAGTAACAACAGGAGAAAAATATACTTGGAATAATAAAGCAGATGGTTCTCATACTCACTCTGAATATGTAAATCAAAATGCTTTTTCAAATGTGACTGTTGGAAGTACGACAATTGCCGCAGATAGTACAACAGATACTTTAACATTAACAGCAGGTTCAAATATAACATTAACACCAGATGCTACAAATGATAAGGTCACAATTGCCGCAACTGATACTACTTACGAAAGTAAAACCGCGGCAAGTGGTGGGACGAGTGTTTCATTAGTTACTACTGGTGAAAAATATACTTGAAATAACAAAAGTGACACAGATGAAAAATTAAAACAAGAAAATTCAACTGCAGCGAGTGCATATAGAGTATTATTATCTCATAGTGCAAATGATACAACTGAAACAAGTACTTCTTATAAAAGCACAAACTTAAAATTTACTCCGTCAACAGGGAATCTACAAACTACTCAACTTAATGGAGTAACAGTTGGTTCTTCTCCAAAATTTACTGATACAGTAACAACAGTTACAGCAAGTGGAAGTGGTAACGTAATTACAGGAATGACAGCTTCAAATGGAGCTATTACATATACAATGGGAACAGTTAGTACAACTGCGGCTCAAATTGTAAGGTGGTAAAAGGATATGGCATTATATTTAGGAACAAATAAAGTTGGTATAATAGGACCAAATGATGGATTTTTAATAAACGGAAGATTATTGGTTCAAAAAGATTATACTATTAATTTAGGACAAACTAATTATAGTGAATTAACTATTTCTACTACTTCACAAAATTTAACTCTTCCAGCAACAACTTATACTACTACTCCATCTACTACTATAACTTGTTATCGTATAGGTGCTAATTATGATGGCACAATTATAGATTTTAATACATTTGATTATGTTGGTTTTGTAGAATGCGTAATTGAATATGATTATGGAACAAATGATGTTAGTTCTATGATTCACGGTATTCGCGCGGGTTTTGCTAGAGACTTTCAAGAAGGTAAATCTCATCAAGGTATTAATTCTTCAACAGGTCAATTAACTACAACTATTACAAAAGGTAGTTCATACATAACGAATTCTACTCCTATATTATATCAAAAAGCAGACGGCACTTATGGAATGACTACTTCACAAGGAATTTATCATAATGGAAGTGGTAATATTTCTTGGTCAACTAATAATAATTATGTAGACTTAAAACTTGGAACTATTTGTGTTAAAGCAAATGATTCTTATTGTCCTGCAAGTTCTTTAGAATTAATAGATCCCGCGGCGACTACTGTCAAAATGACTTGATACATATATGAAGGAAATAAAAGTATGTATGGTAACATATTTACACGAGGTTATGAACTTGCGGCAAATGAATAAGAAAAGGGGGATAGAACATGGCAACAACAACTGATTTATCAACGTTAAAAATTAATTATTTAACTCAAGCACAGTATGATGATACTTTAGCCAATAATCAGATAAATACAAATGAATTGTATTTAACCCCCGTTAAAAGTGACGTAGATGAACTTATAGTAATTGATTCAAATCAACCTACATCACCATCAACAAAAATTTGAATTAAAATTTAATTAGGTAGTGAAATTATGTCCGGTATAACTAATTGTGAATTTATGGTTAGAGGTTATCATTATACTGAACCAACTACCCCTACAAGAATTGATAGTTGTAGATTGTATTTAGATACATCTATTGATGGAGAAGCATCTAGCGTAGGAAATGAAATTTGAACCGTTCCCGCAACTGCTTTTTTAGATACAAATAAAACTGATCTTTTACATTTAAAAGGTATACATGGTTTTTATTTTCAAACTTAATAAATTTCTTGACTCTTGGAAAAAGAATTGGTAAAATATAAGAGTAAGAAAATTAAAATTTAATTTTCAACGCAATCGTGGAGCGTTGGGTAATTGAGTCTTGGCACTACAAATACTAAAAAATGCCACGATTGAATTTATTAATCGACTATATTAACTTTTAAGGAGGTTAATTTATATGGCAGATGTTAGTCAATTAGAAGTAAATGGAACTACATATAATATTTGTGATGCCACGGCCCGGGATTCTCTATCCCACGTATTAGAATTAGTATATCCTATAGGTTCGGTTTATATTAATGCAAGTGATAGTACAAACCCTGCTACACTTTTAGGTTTTGGTACATGAGAAAGAGTTGGTACTGGTAGAGTAATGATTGATGCTAACTCTACATATGCGGCAGGTAGCACAGGTGGTTCTGCTACGCATACTCATACCACAGGAGATTGTACATTAACCGCTGCTCAAAGTGGTGTACCAGCACATGCCCATGGACTTAATTCACATAAACATAGTGTAGGTGGTCATGCACATGGACTTAATTCTCATACTCACACCTATGCAAAACCCAATACCCCAACTGGTAGCACTACTTTAACAGCAGCACAAAGTGGTATCCCCGCACATCATCATATAGTTAAATATTATGCTGAAGGTGCTACTAAGAGCGGTGGATTTTCTGGATCAAATTATTATATTCCTTGGGTAGGAAGCGATGCACCAGGCGGTGTATGGATGCCTCAAGGAAATAGTAATGGCCAATATAAAGGTAGTTCTGGTAATATGGTTGCTATTAATAACACAGCCGCAGCAGCATCATCTGGACATACTCACACCATAGGTACCACATCAACCAATACTGGTGCGGCTTCAGGTAATACTGCAAATTCAACTGCTTTTGATAGTGGTGCAGCATCGGGCGATACAGCAAATAATACAGCTACAGCCGCAGCTTCTGCACATAATCATGGTGATACTGGAAGTGGTTCAACTATTCAACCTTGGGTTGGCGTTTATATGTGGAAACGTACTGCTTAATATTAAGCAGATCTATACCAAATATATACTGCTTGGAAAGGCGGCATATTATTATGCGCACTAGTAGCTGCCGCCGCAGTATTATTTGAAACACTACCAGACATAGTACAATCTGTTGCAGCATGCGCACTAACGGCTACGTTTGTAGAACGTGTACAAGCAGTTGCTGCGTGTTTTGCTACAGCAACATTAGTTTTTAATGTATGAGCATGAGAACCTTGACTATCTGTTTTTCAATAACCACTTGAAGTATATCTGCCATCTCATCCACTCATATGAGCATCTCCACTACTATATGAATAATTAGCTGTATATAATCTACTATTATTTCCAAGGCTATCTATAACAGTATGAGTATGTGCGCCATTATTATTAAGCACTGGCTGTGTAACAGTGTGAGATAACTCTGGAGTATTAAAAGTTGGTTGAGTAATACTATGACTTAAACTAGGAGTTGTAGCTTTAATAGTGTTATCATGACTATGTGCGGGTACACCAGATTGCGCAGCAGTAAGAGTTACACTAGCTGCCCCTCCAGTTGCCCCTGCCGCATAAGAAGCTCCTGAACCAGTTGCGCTATCAGTGGCACCAAGTAAAAATTTACCAGTTATCCTAGTCCAAGTTCCAAATCCAAACAATGTTGCAGGACTAGTTGAATTTGTAGACATATATATAGATCCAACAGGATAAATAAGTTCAGCAACGTGGGATAGAGAATCCCTAGATTTTAAATGAAATTTTAGCATTCTCTATCCCAATACTGTCCTTTTCCTGTTGGAGCGGTATATTTAACTTTTGATAATTCTGATCCTTCAACAATATGAGCAGGAACAACTTGAACTCAAATCGCTGCTGGAACATTTTTAGTAGCGAGTGGTACAGATTATAATTTAAGAGCCACTGGTGGCGCGGCAAGTGTTACTTTAACTTCTGCTCAATCAGGAGTCCCTGTTCACGCACATGGATTAAACAGTCATACACACAGTGTAGGTGCCCATGTTCATGGATTAAATTCCCATACTCATACATTAAGCAGTCATACTCACACCTATGCAAAACCCAATACCCCAACTGGCAGTACCGCAATTACTATTAATCAAATGCCTAAACATAGCCATGCATCTTCCTTGATTGGTAATGGTTCAAATGTAAGTGGTGGTTTTGACTGAGCATATGGAAGTAATAATTCTGGATATCAATATCCAAAAGATAATAATGTTGATTCATATATTCATACTACTGGTGGTGGTCAAGGTCATACCCATACTATAGGCACAACTTCAACTAATTCCGGTGCTCCAAGTAATAATACATCAGGGGCTGCATCGGGTAATACTGCTGCTTCTACAGCTTTTGACTCTGGAGCGGCCAGTGGAAATACCGCTAATAATACTGCGGCTAATGCTAGTGCAGCCCATGAAAATAGGCCACCTTATATGGCGGTTGCAATGTGAGAAAGAACTGCCTAAGCTGAACGATACCAAATATAAACAGCTAAGAAGGGCGGCATATTATTGTGTGCAGCAGTTGCATCTGCGGCGGTATTATTTGAAACTGTTACTCCAACATCTGTTGCGCGTGTACATGCGGTTGCAGAATGTTTAGCTACTGCACAACCACTAACGGAAGCATTTGTTCCATTTGAAGTTCCTGCTCCAGTTGCTCCTTCTGTTTTACCAGTTAATCCTATTGTATTTGTTTGAGTATTACTTCCACTAGGAGTTCCTCAACCTCCAGAAGCATTATTAATACCTCAATATCATCTACTATTAAAATTTGTTGCAGCTCAAGTTGGTCCAGCTTTCCAGTTAAAAATAATTGTATTACCGCCTTGTTGAAAATTAATAGCTGCTCCTGCATTTCCTGCAGCCAAATTATGAGTATGGCTTGCAGGTGCAGTATATTTAACTGTAGGTTGTGTAACAGTATGTGTTAATTCTGGGGTAGAAAAAGCAGGCTGTGTAATTGTTGTTCCATGATTATGAGCAGGTAAACCACTCTGTGCTGAAGTTAATGTAACTGTTGCAGCACCACCCGTCGCACCTGCCGCATATGATGCGCCCGATCCTGCAGCCTCGTCTGTAGCACCTAATAAAAACTGACCTTCTATTCTTTCTCAAGTACCAAACCCAAAAAGAGTCGTTGGGTTTGTAGAGTTTGTAGATATATAAGTTGCACCCACTGGGTAAACAGATTCCAGAACGTGGGATAGAGAATCCCAAATTAAATTCTATTATAATATATTATTTTAATATCTTATAATAGGATTTTAATAAAGGGCTTTTTTAAAAAACTAAAACCTAATAAAAATAATAATAAATAGGAGGTTTTTAACATGCTTTTTAAAGACTTCGTTAATAATTATTATTTACAATCTATTTCTGGATTAGCAGAATCTACTCAAATAGGATATAAATCTTCAATTAATAAATATATTTTACCCTATTGAGGAAATATTGATTTAAATGATATTAAAACACAAGAAATTGAAAAATGATTATTAACAATTGAAAAACCAGGAGCCGCAGAAAAAGCATATAAAACCTTTAGACAAATTATCCATAAAGCAAAAGATTATAATATTTTAACGATTGAAGACCCAACACATAAAAGAATTAAAGTGCCAAAGAAAAAAGGTTATCAACCTAAATTATTGACGGCTGATGAAGTAAATCAATTATTAAATGGTTTTAAAGGACATTATTTAGAACCTACAGTAATTTGTGCAGTTATGCTTGGTCTTCGTAGAGGAGAAGCCTTTGCTTTAAAATGAGAAGATATTAATTTAGAAACGGGAAAAGTTATTATTAATAAAACTTATCAACAAATTAATGGGCATCCGCAATATCTTCCAACTAAAACTATAAAATCAACAAGAACTTGTTGATTACCACATTCAATTTTAGAAAGAATGCGGGAGCTCGGCCAAAACAAGAGCGGCCGCATTTGCCCAATCGAGTCCCCGCACAAAATGGCTAAAGATTATAGAGATTATTGTTTTGAACATAATCTTCCTTATACTTCATTTACAAATTTAAGACATACATGAGCTACATTAGCTTTAGAAACAGGAACAGACATTTCTGTAGTAGCTAATATGTTAGGTCATACTGATATATCAACCGCATATAATCATTATTTAAAACCAAGAGAATCGACATATCAACAAACTCAAGATAACGTCGCTTCTATTGTTTCTCTTGGAAAGAATTTTCAAAGGAGTGAAAAATGAGAATCTTGGATGAACAAAATCAAGAACTTAGTCAAGAAGACGTAGATTTATCTCTTGGTTATTTAAAAGATGAAAAACTTTTTATTAAGAAAGAACCTATGAAGGCGCACTATAAAGTAAATTGTTTTGTTTTTACTGATGGCACTTCTTATACTCCTGAAAGCGAAGATGATCCACACATTAGAGTTGTAGATGCTGATGAAGGACGTTTTGAGTACATCCCAGATGAAGGTGATAAAAGAACTGTCAGAGGTGCGGCAATTGGTTTAGTTGTTGACAAAGAACCAGAAGATATTTATGAAAATATTAAGCGTTATATTCGTTATAGAACAGATGAATTAGAATTACATGGACTTCCTTCTCGTATTATTAATATAGAGAATTCTGTTACTAAAACTCAACAAGATATTACTAAAACTCAGCAAGATGTTACTGAGACTCGTGAAAATCTTGTTGAAACTCAAGGGACTCTTATTGAAACTCAAACTGGACTTAATGAAACTCAAGAAGGATTGGTTGAAACTCAAGAAGGACTTGAAGAAGCAAATCTAAATATTGAAGATTTAATTCTTTTAATGGCTGAAATCTTAGGTGGAGAAGAAGAACCCGAAGAAGAACCTGAAGATGAGCCTATCAATCCTGATGAACCTATTAATCCTGACGAGCCTGTAATTCCTGATGAACCTATTAACCCAGAACCTGAACCAACAGAAGATCCTACTGATCCTAATAACGAATCTGAACCTGAAGTAATAGAAGAGTCTACAGAAGAACCTATTGAAGAATCAACAGAACTAAATGATGATTCAACTGAATCTATAGAAGAACCTGTAGATCCTATTGAAAATAATGAAAACCAAAACATTGCAGAAGGAAATGAATAATAAAGTATTCAAAAATTTCAAGGAAAAAAGAAAGAGAGTGATAAATAATGGTATCAGCATTAACTTATAAAACAATTAAAAAAGCCGTTATAATCAGAGTTAAAAGAGGAGAAGATGTTAATGAAGTAATCACCTCTTATCCTAAACTCTCTGACAAGCAAAAAGCTCAAATGTTATTAGAGCTAACTGAGGAAGGCGTCATTCCTGCTCCAGAAGAATAATCAAAGAAAAGGGAAGTGAAAAAAATGAAAATCAATAAAGGGGATATAATTTTAATTTGTATTCTTTTTGCTACTCTTTGTTTATTCGCAATTAATGAATTTAATATCCTAGCTGGCTTAGAACAAGTTAGTGGAAACTTTACTACTTTATTTGCTGTAATATTTGGTGGCGAACTTTTAACTTTTGCTATTTATAAAATTGGAATGAATAAATATGATAGTAAAAAAGAAATTGAATTAATGAAATACGATCCCACTAATAATGTTAAAGCTATCCAAGAGATAGAAAGAGACATAAAAGAAATAGAGGAAAATCAAACAAGTGAAGGAAAACATGCTCATGGAGAAGTTAAAGAGTCGTAAATTTTGAATTTCAGTTGCCGCATTCTTAGCATCTATTGCTACAAGTATTGCGGGACTCGCTACTGTTGAGCCTATGGTAGCAACTGCGGGAATTATATGCGGAGTTCTTGCCGCAGCAATTTATGCCGCGTCTGAAGCCTATGTTGATGGTGCTAATGTTGCCGCGAATGGTACATCTAAAGTTATTACTGCAACTACAAATTCTTCAAGCGTAGTTCAAGCCGCACTTCAACCAGAGACAGTTGAACAGACAAAATAAAAAAAATAAATTTTTTTAAAGGCTCCAGTATTGGAGCCTTTTCTATTTTTAAGGAGGATATTATGGGTCTAGCAAATGTAGCTGCACAAATTCATGCTAATATGTGTAATGATTCTAGATTTGGTTACTCTTGGAGTCCTCGTTGGGGAACCGATGGATATGGCTATGTTACCTGAAATATTGAAGGTCGTAATTATACTGTAAAAGTTGGTGATTATGATTGCAGTTCTTCAACAATTACAGCTTGACAAAAAGCATTAGAAGGAACAAATTATGAAGGAGCATTAGATGGCGCGACATATACTGGAAATATGCGCTCGGTGTTTGTTAATTCTGGTCTATTTGACGTCTGGAATACTAATTCTTCCTATGCTACTCGTGGTGATCTTTATTTAAATGATGATAGTCATGTAGCTATGTGTCAAGATGGTGGTTCTGATGGCGTTTATGGATGAGATTGCTTATCTGAATTTAGCATCAATGAATTCGGTGGAGTATATGGAGGACAAACAGGAGATCAAACTGGCGGAGAATCTGGTATAAATGGATTCTATGATTATCCTTGGTATTGCACTTTACATTATAATGGTGCTGCAGATGGTTCTGCTAAACCTTCTCCTTCTCCGACTCCCGCACCTTCTGGCGATCAACCAAGGTATGCTGTATATACAGCTGAAAGTGGTTGATTAGATATGATGGAAGGTATGTATGACACTGGTGGTAGTGGAGATGATTATGCAGGTATTTTAGGCGTTGGTTGCCGATATATTGGCATTGAAAACGTTGGGCAATATAGAGTTTATACTGCAAACAGTGGATGGCTTCCTTATGTAGACCATTTTGACAGAAGCGATGAAGAATGAGGGATGGCTGGTGATGGTTCTTCAATCTTAGGATTAGAAATTCCAAATCCAAATATCAAATATCAAGTTCATACGGTTAATGGTGGATGGTTGCCTTGAATGATAGGTAATTCTGACACTGGTGGTTCCAACGATTTCTTTGCTGGAGATTTAAATAATCCTATTGATGGCATTTGTATTGTTAATGCTTAAATAAAAAAAATAAAGGGTAGGTCTTAATTGACCTACCCTTTTTTTATTTAAAAGGAGAAGAAACTAACCAATTAATTGTTCCTCATTCACCTTCTCCATTACGTCCGCAAAGATCAAAAGAATAACCATATTTTGCAAAATAACATGTTTGACAAGTATGACCAGGAAAATAACATAATAATAAATCAATCAACGCATCCGGGTTATGTTCATATAAATATTCAAAATTATTCATTTTAAAAAGCACTCCTATTTTGCTCTTTCTCTTGGATTCCAGCGGTACCTAAGCAAATAGCATCTGCCTCATCTTCACTAACATCTATTTGATAAATTTCTTTTATTAATTCTTTAGATTTTTTCTTTTGTTCCGCTCTAGCTCGCCCAAAAGAAAAATTATATTTTGACTTTAAAATACTTCTTCAATGCGAAGGAGCAAGAATAGTAAATTTATGTCCTGTATTATAACATCAAATCATAATTGTTGCTTGAATAAAAGCTAATTTTTTATGTGTCTCTGCATTGTTTTGATATTGAATATCTTCAAAAAATACATCTTTAAAATTATGTTCTTCTTCAAGTCTCATTAACTCTTTTGTAAAAAGATTTAATCGTTGTTCAATAGGTTTATTAGCTGGAATAGTAAAATGTCCATATTGAATAAGTTGTTTATCATTAAAAATAGCTCATCCTGTGGTTTGAAGAGCCTGATCTAATGCTAAATAAATCATTATGCGGGAACCACCTCCTGTTTAATTACTGTTCTATATGGCCGCATCCCCGCAAATATTTTTTCTTTACAATTTGGACAAAGTAAATAATATGGTTTTTCTTGATTTAATCCTAAATTAGGGCCTTCTTTTTCAAATCAATTATATTGAACCCATACTCAACCAATTGGCCAGCCACGGCATGAATCACTTTCCTTATCACAATTACTACATTTCATTTTTATTCTCCTGTCGAGCCAAAACCTCCACGAGCATCGTTTCCTAAGCTTTCAACTTCTACAAAATCAATACTCGGTTGTTTCTTTTGGATTCTAAATTGGCAAAGTCGTGCACCTTCCGGAATCCAAACTTCTCGCATTGCAAGAACTGGCATCATCCAAATATCATCATCACCGTTATATGAATTATCAATTATACCAAGTCCATTAGTTTGTAAAAGTCCATATTTCTTATAGGTTGAACTCCTTGGTGCCACAATTGCTTCATATCCGCGAGGTAGTTCCATAGATACGCCCAAAGAAATATATTCACGTTGCCCCGCGAGTAAATGATAAGGTTTTGCTACATAGAGGTCAATTCAATCCCCAACCTCAATTTTCTTTAACTTATTTGTAGGATTATGGTATTTAATTCTAATTTCTAAATTAGGGCGTTGTGCGGCCTCTTCTAAAATATCTATTAAACTAGATTGAGTCATATCTATCAACACTTTCCGTATTATCAGTTATATATACTTGATATGTTCCTCCATTTGTCATTGGCATAGATGGAAGAGGGTGTCCTCATGTAACAGTATGCGGACGGTATACTCAATCCGCATAAGGTGTTTGGGTATAAGGTGGAATTATACCATGCCACATATAAGGATAATAATTAAACGTTCAAGGATAATGATGATAAATATGAATTTCTTGAATTTGTTCTTTCATTAAAAAGGTACACTCTCCATCATATTATAATCAATACTCCGAAGTGGAGAATCTGGTTCTTTTACATCATTAAAAACTACCGTGCTTTTGCAAACAAACCATTCTTCTACAATTTCACCTTGAGACTTTCTGTTTTTATAAGTTTCTGTCCATCCTGAAAGAACCCACCCATTATTAGTAGCCTCTTCTTCAATTTGCTTATGAAGAACGTCTGCATCTTCCTTGGTTTCTACTCGATATTCGTTGGTTGCTTTAATAAGAAACTTAATCATTATAAAATTTCAACTCCTTTATAAGTTTTTTCAACGTAATCAATTAATTTCTCACTATATTTATTTTTTTCTAAAAATTGAACAGCTTCTATATAACGAGTTTTAAAAATTTCATCAATAGTTTTTTCTACATCCCCGCGTCAAACTTTCTTTTGAAGAATTATATCATCCCCATCCGCAACCACTAAATTAGTTGGACGAACAGGCCCGGTACTAATTATTAATTTCATTAATAACCTCCCGCAAATATTTAAGGGTTAATTTTTCGGTGTCTCAAAATGGAATTTGTAATAATATAATTCCATTTTCTTCACAATATTGTTTCTTTCTAATATCTCTTTCTCTAGTCTCTTGGAGTTTTATTTTAGAATCTCATTCACTGTTTAAAGCTCTAAAATGTTGTGCTCCATCGCATTCTATCGCCACGTTATAATCAGGTAAATAAAAATCAAATCTTAAATCAAAATCGGGAAATTTTTTTTGAACTTGATATTTAACACCTAATTCATTAAATAAATCTGCGGCACATATCTCTCCACGAGAAGCTAAACATGCTCTACTACATCCATTTGTAACAATTTCTTGTTTAGTTAATAAAACAATATTGCCGCATTCACATTCACAAACTCAATAAACATGATTATTTTTTTCGTAGCTGGATTTAATAGATAATTTATCAAAATGTTTATTACTCAACTTCAACCACCATTCAATCAGCTTGGAAGAGCATAAACATATAAACTTGCGGATTTTCACCTTCTTCTCTAATCCAGCACTCATAAGCATCTTCACCATGAACATAATTAATACCTAACAATGTACCACGTTCTTCTAAAACTTCTCGAACTTCTTTAGTTGCTTTAGAATAATTATAATTATTTAAGTGAAACATTGTATAATCAGAACGTTCTTTGCACAATAACATAAAATAATGTGCATTTGGATATTTAGACATTCAAGCTCCTAAATTTGCAAAATCTAAATTCATTTTAATCTTAGAAACAGGAGCCATTGTTTTCATAATCTGTTTATTGGCATCATATAATGTCATATTTAAATCAAAATCTGCCATCTATTTTTCTCCTAACTTTTATTCTTTATATTATTATATCAAAAAATAAAAGTACCGTCAAGAAAAAGGGAATTGATACATCTAATATCAATTCCCTTATTTTTATCTAAACTTTAAAGTTTCAAATTTAGCAAAGGGAAGAAAGATTGTTGAAATTATAATTCAAATCATCCATCCTCCAAAAGCATATGTAAATGAGAAAGGTAAATAAAAAGCAAAAAAATCAGCTAAAATTAAAGTAATAAGCCAGTAACCAAAAGTAAATCATGCTAAACTAACTACTGCAACAAGCAAAATAAAACCTATAATAATAAAAGCCTTTGCTAACATATTAAAACTTTTATTATTAAAAATCTTCTCCAACATATAAAACCTTCCTCTGTTGTTTTTTAGTTTCATTTATATCAATAATTTCTTGATTGCGGCTGCCGCACCATTTAAGGGTTAAATCTTTTTCCTCTTGGATAAAAGGTCCGGCTACCAATACATCTGTATACTTAAAGGTTACAAGCAGTAAGTCTGGACACATTTCTTTTCTTTGTTCTTGAATTTCATCTCATGTATATCCAGTCCATATTCAAATTTTAATGTCTGGATAATTAGATTTAATTGTACAAAGCATATAATTTAATTGTTTTAAATTATCTTTAATTAAAGGTTCTCCGCCAAGAATACTAAAACGAGTAATATAACTAGGTTTTAACAATTGATATAACTCATGTTCTACTTTTCCTGTAACAGGTTTCCCACCCTCAAAATCTCAAGTTTCGGGATTAAAACATCCTTTACAATGAATGGGGCATCCCTGTGTAAATAAAGATACCCCTCAACCTAAACCATTTGTACACTCACAGCTATTAATACTATTGTATCTCATATTGACCACCATCATGACGAACTCTCATTCGAGTCTCCTGTTGTTTGCCAAGATTAAAAGCTGTGGTATAATTTCCAGTTAAATATCCTGTTACTCTGCGGAGTTGCTGTATATGCGGGCTCCCGCACATAGGACATTCATCATCAAATTCATCTGTATATCCACACTCTAAACAAGTATCATTTGGCACATTAATTGCGAAATATGGAATATCTTTATCCATTGCGTAATTTACAAGTTCTTCAAGAGCTTTAATATTATTTTTAACTGTAGATTCAAGTTCTACATAAGTAATGCATCCCGCATTACTATATCCAGTTAATTGAGATTCAATATCAATTTTCTTAAACGGATCCATATTACGCCAAACAGGAACATGGTTAGAATTTGTAAAGAAATCTCTATCACTTACATTTTTAATAATTCCATACTTCTCTTGGAATTTTTTCATCGCCGTATAACATAAATTTTCAGCAGGAGTAAAATATACACCAAAATTTAATTTATATTCTTCTTTAAATTGAGCACATCTATCTTTAAATAGTTGCTCAATTTTTTTAGCTAGCTCCATACCTTTTTCTTCTGTATGGTCGCATCCTACAAGAAGCTGTAATGTTTCTGCAAGACCTAATTGACCGATTACAATTGTCCCATGTTTAAGAGCTGAACGTATACCTTCTTCTGGAACATAACCATACATTGTACCATTTTCATACATAAAAGAAGCAGATTTAGGATCTTGAGAACAAATCCATTCAAATCGTTCAATTAACATATCTTTAGCTTCAAATATTTTTTTATCCAAGAGAGACATAAATTTTTCTACATCTCTATTAGCTTCCATAGCTAAAGTTGGCATAATAATAGTAACAGGACATATATTTCCGCGACCATCTTTTAATTGACCAAAACCATTAATATCGTATCCATTACTTGTGCGGCAACCCATTGTACTAAAATAGGTGCGGGGATCGTTAATATCATATCCAGCATTATTAGACCAATCTACATTAGCATAATTTGGATATAGTCTTTGCGCTGTTGATTTTAAAGCAAGCTGGAATAAATCATAATTAGGATCACCTAGCTTACGGTTTACACCTTTCATACATTGAAAAATTCCGCAAGGAAAGATACTTGTTTTATGAAGTTTACCTAAACCCTCAATGCTCACTTCAAGTAAAGCTTTTATAACCATACGACCTTCTGGTAAAGTACAAGTACCATAATTAATTGAAGTAAAAGGAAGCTGATTGCCACTTCGACTTTGAAGAGTATTAAGATTATGATACATTCCTTCTACCGCTTGATGTACTTCCCGTTCTGTCATGTCCATCGCATATTCATACGCCTCTGAGTGATCTTTATATTCTTTATCTTCAATACTAGCGTCTTCAGAAATATGTTCAAAATACTCTGAATCATTTAAAAGTTCACAATATTTTAAACCATCTATAAAATGTTTTCTAAAAGACTTACGAACGTATGGTACCATTGTCCAATCTAAGTGAGTTGCGCTAACTCCACCAAATTGTTGAAGTGATTGAAGCTGAAAAATAACTGCTACTAATTGCATAGCTGTATTTATACTATTAGCTGGCCGCACATCTGTTTGTCTAGTATTAAAACCATTAGCAAGTAAATCATCAAAAGGAATTGATAAGCAATTATGCATACCAACCGCATAAGAATCTAAATCATGGATATAAATTTCATTATTCAAATGATTATCTCTTGCCATCTTTGAAACTAAATTATCAAGTGCAAATTGTTTCATTACAACATTATCAGCTTCACCTTTACGGCCACCAAAAGAATATTCATCAATATTAGCATTTTGATTTTGAACATTGGAAGCAAGAAGTTTTTCTTCAACTGCTTTTTCTTGTTTTTTGCGACGAGCTAATTCATGTTCATATCTATATAAAATATAAGCTTTAGCTTCATCTACATAGCCAGATTCCATTAAAGCAATTTCAACTATATCTTGAATATCTTCAACTGAAATTTTATCTTTTTTAGAGTCTTTAATCATTTGTTCAATTGAATCTAAAATATATAAATCATCAAATTCTTTTTTACCTACGTCTTCAAATGCACCGGCAATTGCAGTACTAATTCTTTCTAAGTCGTAGCTAACTTCTGATCCATCTCTTTTTATTACAGTAATCAAATTATCCTCCTACAAAATCTTGTGTTTTTGGTGCCATTCTATACAATATGTAATTTACAAAATTTAAATTATAGGATATTGCCCATCTTTAAATAATATTAAACTGCTGTAAATCAAAGAGAATCGCTCTAGCTCTCCGCACAACACCTACTTCATTTTTTAAAATAATATGATAACGAAAAGATTTAATTACTTTTTTTATCCCTCTAAAATCAATTCAATCTGCAAAGATTCGACGGAAAAATTCAAAGCGCCATCTTCCCTCTCGTTCTCTACTGCGATTTAATCTAATAGAAAAACCATCTTCTAAATAAACTGGAACAATAGTAAAAACTCTATTATACCGTTTCCGCAAAGTTTTAATTCCTTGAGGATTGAATATCCCCATTAAAATCATTCCATTATCTATTTCAGCTTTATGAGTCCCATAATATCAACCTCTAAAGCAAGTTCATTCAAGATATTTATCTCTATTTAAATTTCGTACAAATTCTTCTTCTGAAATAAAATAATAATCTATTCCGTTTTTTTCTCCTACTCTTGGAGGTCTTGTCGTATCACTAACAATAATCCTATTTGGAATACTCATTCCATTAAATTGATTATGTAGCCATTTTATTGTGCTATCTTTTCCTGTGGCAGATTTCCCACAAAAAGCAAGTAAAATCGGTTTTGAATGTGCCGGCATAACTATTCCTTTTTTTCTTCAACAATATTATCTTCTGGAGGTTCTGAATTAATTGTTTGTATAAATTCAATCCCACAGTTTGGACAAAATTTTTCTAACCCATATCTTCATCCTAAAAAAGCATTACAAACACCGCATTGTATATGTTTTATTTGCCATTCACCTTCATTATCTTTTTCTCAAATATAAACTCTATTCCCTTGCGTTACTCTAAAAGGAGATTCATTAAAATTTACTTCCATTTTATATTCTCTTATTCTGAAATTGGGTTAACAATAGCAAGAATTCTTTTAGGAGGCTTAGGAGTACAATCTTTACAATATTTTACAATTTCAAAATGATGCTGTCCTCCGCAACATTCACAATCAATATCGTAATAATAATATTTTCTCTCTAATTGTTTATATTTATGACATATATCACAATATCCCATTTCAATATCCATATTTCATATACTCCTTCCAATAGGAATAGAATATTTATTTAACATTTTTTTATATTCTTCTTGTTCTGCGGGAGTTGATTGCCGCATACAACCAAATAATTCGTACGCGGCATATCTATTCATCTGATTCTCCCCATCTAAGATGGGTCATCTTTACAGATCCATCTTTATTAATTTGGGTTATTTTATAGCATTGATGACTCTTTGTTCTACTATATTTTTTAACAAAGAACATACCATTTCTGCGGAAACCATTGAAAATTAGTTTTGTTCCTCTTGTAAACCATCCTTTTTCTCTTACTTTTTTAGTTCCATCAATTTGAACTTCACTCATTTGTCGATTTAATCTTGCATAATAATCTCTGTTCATTTTTACAGTTACGACTCCACTACCAGGAGTTAATAAACTAATACAAGATTTTGTATCATCTTTTGCAATCACGGTCCCACAAATTCTTACAGTCTTAAAAATAGGAATTTCAAAACCATTACGACGAAATGTATATTCTACAATCGGATCTTCTGACAGACTATCATATTCAACAATATTATATCCAATTGTATCTATATTCTTTAATGGATGTTTCTCATAATAAAATCCTAAACTATCCATCTCCCAATCAGCTAATGTTCCTCCCGCGTACTTATCCCACATCTCTTGGAATAATGAATCATTTAACTGTTTTAA
>JAEEGL015735156.1_pt1 | contig 61258 bp, 59 predicted proteins | sample 9134231 | NCBI WGS metagenome assembly JAEEGL01 (sample SAMN16246548, study PRJNA631951) | gut metagenome | biome: gut microbiome; feature: rumen; material: fiber-attached | host: Bos | place: Iran: Karaj | collected 2018-10
GTAAACCAATTATCAAATAATATGTTAACTGTGAATTGTAACATTTTTGAAACACAGTAATTTCAGTAATTCACAGAGTTATCCACTTTTTCCACACCCGGCGTTTTTGATAAAAAAGAGGTTACTTTTTTGTTTACGTAAGCTAAAAAACATAGTAATATCAAGGTTTTTGCAAAACAGAACAGATTTTCCTAAAAAGTACTCTTAAACTACTATTCACAACGCTTTAAAAGTTATCCACAGGCAAAAAATGAGCTAGTTTACAATTAGTTAACAAGAATTTGATTGACAAAAATGGTAAAAAGTATTAAAATTTTATTCATAAAAAGTAAAAAATGCGTTGAAAAAGAGAACTTATATAGAATATTTAAAGAGAGCTAATGGTTGGTGAGAATTAGTAATAGGAAATATAATGTTGGAGCTTTGGAGCATACTTTAATTAAGGTGGATTCTTAAAAAAGAATCAATTAGGGTGGAACCGCGGAAAAGAAATAAAGCTTTTCGTCCCTGAATTTAAGGGATGAAAAGCTATTTTTGTTTTTATCCTTTAAAAAAATTAATTAAAGGAGGTTTTTTAAAATGTTAGAATCAATGGATGAATTAGTAAGCCTATGCAAATCAAGAGGTATTATTTTTCCAAGTTCAGAAATCTATGGAGGTTTATCAAATACTTGGGATTATGGTCCACTAGGAAATGAAATTGTTAAGAATGTAAAGGCTGCTTGGTCAAAGAAATTTATTCAAGAACAAAAAGATATTGTTGGATTAGATGCAGCAATATTAATGAACCCTGAAACTTGGGTTGCATCAGGACACGTAGGAGGATTTTCAGATCCACTTATTGATTGTAAAGAATGCAAAACAAGACACAGAGCTGACAAACTAATTGAAGAATGGTCACATGAACAAGGAAAGGATATGATAGCAGATGGTATGACAGATGAAGCTATGATTAGTTTCATTAATGATAATAAAATACCATGTCCTACATGTGGTAAAACAAACTTCACAGGAATTAGAAAATTTAACTTAATGTTTAAAACTTTCCAAGGTGTTACAGAAGATTCTAAAGCAGAAATCTATTTAAGACCAGAAACAGCACAAGGTATATTTGTAGATTTTAAAAATGTATTAAGAACATCTAGAAAGAAAATGCCAATGGGTATCGCTCAAATTGGTAAAGCTTTTAGAAATGAAATAACACCAGGTAACTTTATATTTAGAACAAGAGAATTTGAACAAATGGAGCTTGAATTCTTTGTTAAACCTGGTACAGATTTAGAATGGCATAAGTATTGGAAAGATTATTGTGAGAAATTCTTACTTGATCTAGGTATTAAAAAAGATAATATAAGATTAAGAGATCACTCACCAGAAGAATTAGTATTCTATAGTAAAGCAACAACTGATATAGAATACAGCTATCCATTTGGATGGGGAGAATTATGGGGTATTGCTGATAGAACTGATTATGATTTAAATCAACATATGAATCATTCAAAAGAAGATTTAACATATTTAGATCCAGAAACAAATGAAAAATACGTACCATATGTTATTGAACCATCAGTTGGCGTAGGTAGACTTGCTTTAGCACTGTTATGTGATAGTTATGATAAAGAAGAAGTAGGAGAAGGAGATGTAAGAACAGTTTTACATTTACACCCATATATTGCTCCATATAAAGTAGCAGTTCTTCCACTATCAAAAAAATTAAGTGATAAAGCAAATGAAGTATACAATACTTTAGCAAAATCATTTATGTGTGATTATGATGAAGCAGGATCTATTGGTAAGAGATATAGAAGAGAAGATGAGATAGGTACACCTTTCTGTGTAACAATAGATTTTGATACATTAGAAGATAACACTGTAACTGTAAGAGATAGAGACACAATGGAACAAGTTAGAGTTAAAATTGATGAATTAGAAAGCTATATAGCTGAAAAAGTTAAATTTTAATTGAAAATAAAAAAAACGAAGGCCCGGTCACTGGTAAAGCGACCGGGCCTTCTTAGTGTGGAGAAAGTTATGGCAGAAAAGTCCTACCCATCACTTAAGGCCACGTCTGACCTCATCAAGGTTGAACAATTCCGACTGAAATAGTAACTCTTCAAGTGGCTCGTGCATATAATGCTTGCGTGAGTCCCTGTTCTCACAAAGAATTGCTCCAGGTGCGTGTTTGTAAAATGCAGAAATCATAACCCTCTGAAATACCGGCTCCTTGAATATGGAGTAGAATAAAGGATTCTGATTAGCAGCATCGAAGACAAACGCTTCCTTGTACTTACGATCTTCTTTTTCTCCAGGATCTCTGAAGGAATGATCAACCGTAATTACAGTGAACCACTCATGCGGCTTGGGGTAATATCCTATGAAAGGATGATCAAACGCAGAGTGCTTGAAGCAATATGTGTCAGGTTCTTGCCCTTCTTCAATAGTTACTTCTCCGTCATAGCCGAATAGCGCTACTACATTTTTAACTGCCTCCCGCCATCCATGCATCTCAAGGTCTGTCATGTCAGACACCTCCTATCGATTCCAAACAACAAACTCCTTTTCTGGAAAACTCCAGATTGAATAATCTCCGCAAGATAAGAATCTCACATTAAAGACTATCCAAAGTACAAAGTGCTTTTTATATTTTATCACAGATTGACATAAAACACAAACAAAAAAGACAAGCCCCTCTTCGGCTTGCTGTTGCAAAGCTAAAGAGGGGCCGCCTTTAATCAGTTTGTGCAGAGCATATAGCTCTAGTTAACAGTTACTTGAGATTGTGAAGGAGAGTCTCCAGATCGATCATTTCAGACGTGATGCAAGGCTGCTTAAGTTTTGCGACCTTATCACTTGTGCTGCGATCGAGATTCTGGTAAAGAATGTCTCCTTTCAGGTACGCCGGTGTGGGTCTTATCTGAATCCTCTGGTAATCAGGACTTTCCATGATGGCGTAGTAAAGAGGAACCATGAGGTTCGAATCAAATACCAGCCACTCCAGGTGAGTCTTCTTCAAACCATTGGAATCGATGAAGGGATGATCGGACATGGTGATGGCATATGTATCATCAGTGGAAGGATAGCCATCAAAGCTGCATCCAAAACACGTATGCTCAATAATCCATCCTTTGCTGTCCTCGGGATCATCTTCGATGATTACATCCCCGTCATAGCCCATGAGCCGGAAGGCATCTTCGATTGCCTTAGTCCAGTCACTCTTTTTTCTGTTTCTGTCATTTTTTGTCATATGACACCTCCGAAAAAACATGTTGCACAAACAAAAAGTTACTTCTGGAAATTTCCAGATTGAATAATCTCCTAAGAGAAAGATCTCTCAATTAAAGGATTATTCAAAGCATAAAATGCTATATATATTTTAGCACAGATTAACATAATTCGCAAATAAAACCTTGTAAAAACCCTGAAATTAAAGTATAATAGTAATTAGTTTTACAAAAGTAAATAAAATTTAAAAAGGTGATTAATATGAAAATAATAAACATGCGATGGCGTAACATTCTTTAATTTTATATTTTTATTAAAAAGGAGAATGTTATTATGGAAAAGAAAAAAGTAATGTTAACAGGTGATAGACCTACAGGAAAATTACATATTGGACACTATTTTGGTTCATTAAAGAAAAGAGTAGAACTACAAGAGAGTGGCGAATATGAAATGTATATTTTAGTTGCTGATGTTCAAGCACTAACAGATAATTTTAATAACCCAGAAAAGGTTAGAAATAATGTAAGAGAAGTAGTTAAAGATTATTTATCAATTGGAATTGATCCTACTAAAACTACAATTTATATTCAATCTTTAGTTCCTGAATGTGCAGAATTAACACAATATTATTCAAATTTAGTTACAATAGCTAGATTAGAAAGAAATCCTACAGTTAAAACTGAAATAGCTCAAAAGAAAGAACTATTTGGTGAAAGTGTAACTTATGGTTTTATTGGATATCCTGTAAGCCAAGCTGCAGATATAACTGCATTTGAAGGAGAAGTTGTTCCAGTAGGTGAGGATCAAGAACCACTTATTGAACAATGTAGAGAAATAGTTAGAAAATTTAACAGCATCTATGGTGAAACATTAGTTGAACCACAAATTATGCTTTCTAAAGAAAAAAGAATTAAAGGATTAGATGGAAATGAAAAGATGGGTAAATCTTTAGGAAATGCTATTTATTTATCTGATCCAGAAGAAGAAGTAAATAGAAAAGTAATGAGTGCTGTTACAGATCCAAATAGAATTAGAAAAGATGATAAAGGAAATCCTGATGTATGTATGGTTTACTATTATCATAAACTATTTACAGGTGAAGAAAAATGTAATGGAATCTGCTCAGAATGTAAAGCAGGAACTAGAGGATGTGTTCAATGTAAAAAAGAACTTGCTCAAAGCATAAATGATTTTCTATCTCCAATAAGAGAAAGAAGACAATATTATGAAGATAAACCAGAAGAGATAGATAGAATCTTAAAAGAAGGTACAGCTAAAGCAAGAGCAAAAGCAAAACAAACTATGGAAAAAGTTAAAAAAGCAATGATGCTTGATTATTTTGATGATCAAGAATATTAAACCTAAGAAACGTTTCTAAAATTGCCTTAGGTTAAAAAGAAAAATAGGAGATTAAAAATGTTTGTAGATTATACAAAGATTATAATTAAATCAGGTGATGGCGGAAACGGTGCTGTTTCTTTTAGAAGAGAAAAGTATGTTGCAGCTGGTGGACCAGATGGTGGTGACGGAGGAAAAGGTGGAGACATCATTTTCGAAGTTGATCCAGATAGCAATACACTTATTGATTTTAGATACAACAGAAAGTTTAAAGCTAAAAATGGTGAAAACGGAAGTGGAGCACATAAATATGGAAAAAGTGCTGATGACTTAATCGTTAAAGTACCTAAAGGCACTGTTGTTAAAGATGCAGAAACTGGAGAGATAATTGCTGATCTTTCTAAAGATGGTCAAAGAAAAGTAATACTTCCAGGAGGAAGAGGAGGAAAAGGAAACTCACATTTTGCAACATCAACAAGACAAGTACCTAGATTCGCACAAGATGGTGAAAAGGGTATAGAAAAAGAAGTAATATTAGAATTAAAATCTTTAGCCGATGTTGGATTAATTGGTTTTCCGAATGTTGGTAAATCAACAATTCTTTCTAAAGTAACTGCAGCTACACCTAAGATTGCAAATTATCATTTTACAACAATATATCCAAATCTTGGAGTTGTTAAAACTGAATATGGTGATAGTTTCGTTATAGCAGATATTCCTGGAGTAATTGAAGGGGCTAGTGAAGGTGTTGGACTTGGACTACAATTTTTAAGACATATTGAAAGAACAAGATTATTACTTCACATCATAGATTGTTCTGGAATAGAAGGAAGAGATCCAGTAGAAGACTATAAAGTTATTAATAAAGAGTTAGAAAAATATAGTGAAAAGTTAGCTAAAAGAAAACAAATAATAGTTGCAAATAAAACAGATATTGCACAAGATGATAATGGAATAAAAGCATTAGAACAATTAGCTAAGAAAGAAAAACTAGAATTTTTTAAAATATCTGCTGCAACTGGTGAAGGATTAAGAGAATTATTTAATCATGTTTCAGAAGTTCTAAAGACTCTTCCAAAAGAAGAATTAATAGAATATGATGAAAGAAAAGTATATACATTAAAAGAAGAAAATGAAGGATTTGAAGTAGAAGTTAAAGATGGAGAATATATTGTTTCAGGACCTGCAGTTGAAAAATTAATGGGTAGAATCAATATAGGAGATAATGAATCAATGGCTTACTTCCAAAGAAACTTAGAAAATTTAGGAATAAATGCTAAGTTAAGAGAACTTGGAATAAAAGAGGGAGATACAGTTAAAATCCTTGATTGGGAATTTGAATGGTATAATTAAGCAAAATAAAAAGAGCACTTATAAGTGCTCTTTTTTATTTATAATTAGTTTTCATCATTTTCAAAATCAAATGCAGTTTTGATAAGTTTAACAACTTTTGCAAATGCTGTTTTAACTCCAGCAAATAAACTTCCAAATAATGAGGTTGGTTTTGTTAAAGAATTTTCTGGAACTTCAACCAAAGCTTTTTCTTTAACTAGATTGTCAACTTTCTTTGGAGTATCTTTAACTATTGAATTTACATATACAGAACCTGTAGAAATAGTCCCTTCTTCAAATGCAACTGCTGATTTTTCTTTAGCTTCTTTTGCAACTTCAGCAAATCCAACATCTACTTTTTCTTCTTTAATAGGAGCTTGTACAACATTATTTACAACTTCTGATTTATCTAAATTAACTTTTGTATAAACTGTATTGTTTGGTATGGCTTGTTTGTCAGTATCTTCAATTTCAACAGTTTTATATAAATCTACTTCATTTACTTCAATTATTTCTGGTTCAAATACTAAATCAAAATCATTTTCATTATTATCTGTTTCAGAAATAACTTCAACATCAACTTCTTTTGCTGATTCAATTACTGGATTAAATGATAATACTTCTTCATTTTCACAAATTGGTATTTTAAAGTTTTCACTATTATTGTTATCCCAATGTCCTTCATTGTCTCTAAATACAAATTGAAGTTCATTTCCTGAGTTAACATTTACTGTTGCTAGATAACCAAATGTTGAAGGTTTCATTTGAATTTCTGATTTGTTATCCCAATTATCACCATATCCATATGACATGTAGACTTCTTTCTTTAAATCCTTTGAGAATAATTCGCCTTTGTACAATAAAACGAATTCTGAGTCTTCACAAATTTTTTCTTTGTTAATATAAATATCTTTTGTAAAATCCATTTTTCTCTCCTATAATATATATTCATTAAAATTATAATAAATAGAATTTTTTATTTCAATAGAATTATATTTAGATTTAGTAACAATTTAATAACCTTAAAAGCCTTATATTTCAAGTAAGTTACAATTGTTTTACAAAGTACAAAAATATGTATGAAAACAAAACTTATGTTTGACAAACAAAAATTTATATGTTAATCTTGTTTTGAAGAAATATAAAAATATTTTTAGGAGTGGTCAAAAGATGAAAAGAAAAGATCCAAATGCTTTAAATAAAAGAGAAAAAGCAATACTAAGATTTATAGAGAAACAAATTAAATTAAAAGGATATCCTCCATCAGTAAGAGAAATAGGAAAGGCTGTTGATTTAAAATCTACTGCAACTGTTCATGGATATTTAAATCAACTTGAAACAAAAGGATATATTAAGAAAGAACAACAAAAAGGAAGAACTTTAAAATTACTTAAAGGTGGACTAGTTGAAGGCCAAACTTCAATAGAGCCAGATGAAGGTAAAAATCTATATACACAAAAAGAATTAGTAGATGTTCCTGTAGTAGGAAAAATTACTGCAGGTGCTCCAATTTTAGCTGTTGAAAATGTAACTGATACATTTCCAATTCCAATTGATTTTGTTGGAAATAGTGACTGTTTCATGTTAACGGTTAGAGGAGAAAGTATGATAGAAGCTGGTATTTTAGATGGTGACTATATATTAGTTAAACAACAAAATACAGCAATGAATGGTGAAATTGTTGTAGCATTAATAGAAGATGAAGCAACAGTTAAAACATTCTATAAAGAAAAAGACCATATAAGACTTCAACCAGAAAACTCAACTATGGATCCAATTATAGTACCTGATTGTAAAATATTAGGTAAAGTAGCTGGTGTATTTAGAAAGATGTAAAAAATAAAAAAGAACTTACTTAAAGTAAGTTCTTTTTTATTTTAAAGTAACTATCGTAACTCCCATTTCACCTTCACCAAAGGTACCATATCTAAATTCTTTAGAATGAGGATGGGATTTTAAATAATTTTGAATTCCTTTACCTAAAACTCCTGAGCCTTTTCCATGAACTATTCTAACTGTTTCTAAGTGAGCAAGTGCAGCATTATCAAGAAATTTGTCGACTAAAGGGAGAGATTCTTCTACATTTAAGCCTATTATATTTAATTCGGTATCCACTTTTTTAGGTGAAAATGTGGATTTTTTGCTTGTTATCTCTTTTTTATTAGTTTCTTTTTTAGCAACAGTTACTTGGTCTATTTTTAAATTTGTTTTTATACTTCCAATTTGAATACTAAACTTTCCATTTCTATTTGGATATCCAAGTATAGTTCCATTTTTTCCAAATTTTGGAACATAAACTATAGTGTCTGGTTTAATATTTTCAATATCTAAAGATTCAAAGTTTTCTTCAGTTTCTTTAACTGAATCAACCTCTTTTAACTTTTCGTCAAGTCTTCTTTTCTTTTTATTTAATTCTTTGCCATCAGAAGTTAAAGTCATTTCTTTTATTATTTCATTTGCTTCATCTTTAGCATCAAGAAGAATTTGTCTTGCATCTTGTTTTGCTTTTTGAATATATTCTTTTTTGTTGCTTTCAAAATCAGTATATTCTTTTTCTAAATCTTCTTTTAAAGATTTTATTTTATCATTATTTATTCTTATTTCTTCGTTTTGTTTTTCAAGTAGAGCTTTTTGGTCATAAACTTCTTTAAGAAGATCTTCAATTTTAGCAGTATCTTCTTCTACTAGATTTTTAGCTCTATCTAAAATTGATTCATCTAATCCTAATTTTTTACTTATAGCAAAAGCATTACTTTTACCAGGAACTCCAATTAAAAGTTTAAAGGTAGGTGATAGAGTTTCTAAATCAAATTCACAACTTGCATTTGAAACTTTATCTGTTACTAAGGCATATTCTTTTAATTCTTGATAGTGAGTTGTAGCTAAAGTAATAGTTTGCCTTAATTTTAATTCATCTAAAATTGCTATTGCTAAACTAGAACCTTCAACTGGGTCTGTTCCAGAGCCTAATTCATCAATTAATACTAAACTGTCTTTAGAAGCATCTTTTAATATATTAATAATATTTTTAATATGTGATGAAAAAGTACTTAATGATTCTAAGATGTTTTGTTCATCACCAATATCAACAAAAATATTATCAAATGGGTATATGTAACTTCCTTCAGCAGCAGGAATGTGGATTCCTGAAAGTGCTAAAGCAGTAAGTAGTCCGACAGTTTTTAGAGTTACTGTTTTACCTCCAGTATTAGGACCTGTAATTAAAAGTGTTGTATAATCTTTACCTACCTCTAAAGAGATAGGAACTACAGTATCTTTGCTTATAAGTGGGTGCTTTGCATCTTTTAAAACAATTCTTTTTTCATCACTAATAATAGGCATATTACAATTGTTTTCTTTTGCATACATAGCTTTAGCAAAAATAAAATCTAATAATGATACTAAGTTATATGTATTTTCTAGTTCATCAGTTATCTCAAAAAATAGAGATGATAGTTTTTGTAAGATTATTTCAATTTCTATTTGTTCTTGATTCTTTAAATCTGAAAGTGTGTTATTAAGTTCAAATACAGACATAGGTTCAATAAATACTGTAGAGCCACTACTTGATGTATCATGAATAAGACCTTTTATTTCACTTACATATTCTACTTTAACAGGAACAACAAATCTTCCTTGACGAATAGTAACTATTGGTTCTTGAAGATATTTTGAAGATAGAAGTGATTGTAGTTTTCCTGTTACTTCTTTTTTTACATTTCTTTGTTTTTGACGAATCTGATTCAATTTAGCAGATGCTCTATCATCTAAAGTGTTTTCATCTACAATTGAATTTTTTATTGTTTCCTCAATTTTTAGATTGGTGTATAAATGATCAAAATAAGCTGTAAGCACTTCAGTTTGATTTAAAGGATTCTCAAAATAGTATTCTTTTAAAAGTCTAGAAGTAATAAGAAGGTTAGTTATTTCTAAAATAGACTTCATACTTAAAAAGTTAGAATTCTTTAAATTTAATATATGCTGCTCAATATTTTCAAGTTCTAAAATTGGAGGAGTTCCTTTTCTGTATAAAAGGGAAACTGCTTCACTTACTTCATCTAAAGCTTTAATTATATCTTTTTTAGATTGCATTGGTTTTAAAGATTCAAAATCATTTTTAGCTTTTAATGTTTTAGAGTAACCTTTAATTAAATCTATAATCTTATAATATTCAATTTTTTCTAAATAAATATTTTTCATTTTTTCTCCTTAAACATAAATATTATCTCACAAAACCCTATAAAAATCAACGAAAAATGCTATTTTAAGAATTAATAAAAAAGATTTTTAAAACAATTGCTATTTAAAAAGAAGTGTAATATAATCGTAACAGTTTCGTAATATATATTTTAGAAAGGATGATTCTGATGTTTGGACAAGATATAGGAATTGATTTAGGAACAGCTACTGTCATAGCATACATCAAAGGAAAAGGTATCGTACTTAGAGAACCTTCTGTTGTTGCTATCAATAAAACAACAGGAGAAGTGCTTGCAGTTGGACATGAAGCAAGAAGAATGCTTGGTAGAACACCAGGAAATATTGTAGCAATAAGGCCTCTTAAAGATGGAGTTATTTCTGATTACACTGTTACGGAAAAGATGTTGAAACATTTTATTAGTAAGATTGGTGGAAGATCATTATTCGCTCCAAGAATTATGATTTGTATTCCATCACAAGTTACAGAAGTTGAAAAGAAAGCGGTTATAGATGCTGCGTCTAATGCAGGTGCAAGAAAAGTATACTTAATAGAAGAACCAATAGCAGCAGCTATAGGAGCTGGAATAGATATATCAAAACCTTATGGAAATATGATAATAGATATAGGTGGAGGAACAACTGATATAGCAGTTATTTCATTAGGAGGTTCTGTTGTTAGTTCATCACTTAAAGTTGCTGGAGATAAATTTGATGAAGCAATTATTAAATACATAAAAAGAAAATATAATGTAATGATAGGTGAAAGAACAGCAGAAGATTTAAAAATGAATGTTGGATGTGTATATCCTAGAATTCAAGATGTTGAAATGGATGTTAGAGGAAGAGATTTAATTACAGGATTACCAAAAACACTTACAATTCATTCTAGTGAAATGATGGAAGCATTAGAAGAACCTGTTAATATGATAATTGATGCAGTTCATCAAGTATTAGAAAAAACACCACCAGAACTTGCAGCAGATATTAGTGATAGAGGAATATATATGACAGGTGGAGGATGCTTGATAGATGGACTTGATAAATTACTAGAAGAAAGAACAGGAATTAATATCATGATTGCAGAAGATGCAGTATCATGTGTTGCTCTTGGAACTGGTAAAGCATTAGATAATTTGGACATAATTGACAGAAAGTAGTATAATATATGCGTTAAAAGCTTTTGTTTAAAAAGTTTAAACAAAAGCTTTTTATTTTAGATTTTAAGAAAGGAGTAATCATGAAGAAAGTTAGCTTTATAACTTTGGGATGTAAAGTAAATCAATATGAGTCAAATGGTATGGCACAAAAACTAATGGGAAAATATGAGATTGTTGACCAAGACCAAATAGCTGATATCTATATTGTTAATACTTGTTCTGTAACTAATATTGCAGATAGAAAATCAAGACAAGCTTTAAGAAGATGTAAAGAACATAATAAAGATGCATTAGTTATTGCTGTTGGCTGTTATGTAGATACTGGAAAAGATGACTTAGAAAAGATTGAAGAAGTAGATTTATTATTAAACAATTACCAAAAAAGAGATATAGATAAATACATAGAAAGTTATTATGAAGGAAAAAAACTAGATGATAAACAAATTGAAAGTTATTTCTATGATTTTGGTGATGTGACTTATACAGAAAAAACTAGAGCTACTATTAAAGTTCAAGATGGATGTAACAGTTTTTGCTCATATTGTATTATTCCATATGCTAGAGGAAGAATATGTTCAAGAGAACCTAAAAGTGTTATTTCAGAGATTGAAAAGATAGCTCAAAATGGAATAAAAGAAGTTGTTATAAATGGAATTCAAATCTCAAGTTATGGAACAGACTTTGAGAATAATTATAGATTAATAGATTTACTAGAAGATATAAATAATATTTCTGGAATAGAAAGAATAAGACTTGGATCTTTATCTCCAACTTTAATTACTGATGATTTTTGCAATAGACTTAAAAAGGTTGATAAGATTTGTCATCATTTCCATTTATCACTTCAAAGTGGTTGTGATAAAACTTTGAAAATGATGAATAGAAAATATACAACTTCTGATTTTGATAAAGTTGTTCAAAGATTAAGAAATCTTTATAGTGATGTAATCTTAACTACAGATATAATTGTAGGCTTTCCTGATGAAACTGATGAAGATTTTGAAATAACTTATGAGTATTTAAAGAAAATAAAATTTTATAAGATGCATGTATTTAAATATTCTCCAAGAAGAGGAACTGTTGCAAGCAAAATGAAAAATCAAGTTCCTGGAGATGTTAAAGAAAAAAGAAGTAGAAGACTTTTAGAATTATCATCAGAAAATGAAAAAGAATATTTAAAACTTTATGTTGGTAAAACAGTAAAAGTTTTGTTTGAGGAAAGAGAAGGAGAATACTTAAAAGGACATACTGCAAATTATATTTTAGTAAAAGCGAGAATGGACGACTCAAACATAAATAAAATCTGCGATGTAGAAATTAAAGACTTCGAAGAAGAATGTCTAAAAGACTAAAATGTTACAAAATGTAACAAAAAAGTAAATGAAATAACACACAAATTTCCTTGTAAACTTAAATCGCTTGTAGTATAAATTTATTAAGATGTATTAGTTTTTACTAAGGAGGAAAATTATGAGTGAAATAAAATTCGGTCAAAACAGCAATGGCCAAGTTGAGGAAAATGCAGGAATTGGAGGATTTACAGGATTTGATGGTAAACCAGTAGACCAAAAAGCTGATGGAATAGCAGCTGCTGCAGATTATTCTCCATTTACAGGAGGATTTGTTGGAGGGTTTGTTGGAAACCAAGAAAATGATCAACCAGAAGTAAATCAATATGTTGGCGGATTTGTTTCAAATCAAAATGTTGGAGTAAGTGAAGTACCAGCAACATCTAAATCAAAAGCTCTTCCAATAAAAAGAAGTTTTTGGACAAGATTTAAAGCATTCTTATTCCAAGAAATTGATTTAACTCAAGAAGTAGTTGTTGAACTTTCACCAAAAGAGCATAAAGTTTTAACTGAAGTTCATGATTTCTTATTCCAAGAAATGTCATTCAAAGGTTTTATGGATATTCTTAAAATCGGTAATGATAAATAATTTAATTAGGGATAAATTTGTTATTTAATATATTTTTACTTAATATTAAAAACAAATGGATAAATAAATATCTAAAAAAGATGCACTAGGAATAGTGTGTCTTTTTTTGCCTATAAATCGCTTATAAAACTATTGCAATTATGAATTCTATGATATAAAATATGCATGGTAAAAAGCCAATAAAAATAAATATTTATATAAATTTAAAGGAGGATTCTTATGGCAGTAAAAGTAGGAATTAATGGATTTGGACGTATAGGACGTCTAGCTTTTAGACAAATGTTTGGAGCAGAAGGGTATGAAATCGTAGCAATAAACGATTTAACAAGCCCAGATATGCTTGCACATTTACTAAAATATGATTCTGCTCAAAAAAGATATGAAAAAGCAGATACAGTAGTTGCAGGAGAAAACTCAATAACAGTTGATGGTCAAACAATCAGAATTTATGCTGAAAAAGATGCTGTTAATATCCCTTGGGGAGAATTAGGAGTAGACGTTGTTCTAGAATGTACAGGTTTCTATACTTCTAAAGAAAAAGCAGCAGCTCATATTCAAGCAGGAGCTAAAAAAGTAGTTATATCTGCACCAGCTGGTAAAGATTTACCAACAATAGTTTATGGTGTAAATGAAGGTACATTAACAGCTGAAGATAATATAATTTCAGCAGCATCTTGTACAACAAACTGCTTAGCACCAATGGCTAAAGCATTAAATGATATGGCACCAATTCAATCTGGAATCATGACAACAGTTCATGCTTATACAGGTGATCAAATGGTACTTGATGGACCTCATAGAAAAGGTGATTTAAGAAGAGCAAGAGCAGCTGCAGTTAACATTGTTCCTAACTCAACAGGTGCTGCTAAAGCAATAGGATTAGTTATTCCAGAATTAAATGGAAAATTAATAGGATCTGCACAAAGAGTTCCAGTTCCAACTGGATCTACAACAATATTAGTTGCAACAGTTAAATATGATGGAGAATTAACACCAGAAGTAATTAATGATTACATGAAATCAGTTGCTAACCAATCTTATGGATATACAGAAGAACAATTAGTTTCTTCAGACATCATTGGATGTACATATGGTTCATTATTTGATGCAACACAAACAATGGTTGCTAAAGTTGATGAAGGATTATACCAAGTACAAGTTGTATCATGGTATGATAATGAAAATTCATATACTAGCCAAATGGTTAGAACAATTAAATATTTTGCAGAATTAGGCTAATTCTAAACTAAATATGATGAAAACCTAAGGTTCGGTTCCATAGAACCGAACCTTTTTATAATAATGAAGAAAGGATAAAAATATGAATAAGAAAACAGTAAAAGATATAGATTTAAGAGACAAAAAAGTTCTAGTTAGATGTGACTTTAATGTTCCTTATGATGAAAACAGAGTTATTACTGATAATAGAAGAATAGTTGCTGCATTACCAACAATTAACTATCTATTAGAAAACAATTGTAAAGTAATTCTTTGTTCTCACTTAGGAAGACCAAAAGGAGAAGTTAAACCAGAATTTTCTTTAGACATAGTTGCAAAAGAACTTTCTAGATTACTTGGAAAAGAAGTTAAACTTGCTAAAGATGTTGTTGGTGAATCAGCAAAAGAATTAACTGATAATATGCAAAATGGAGATGTAGTTCTTTTAGAAAATGTTAGATATGAACCTGGAGAAGAAAAGAATGATCCAGAGCTTTCACAAAAATTTGCATCAATGGCAGAAATATTTGTTAATGATGCTTTTGGTACAGCTCATAGAGCTCATAGTTCAACAACAGGTGTTGCTGATTATTTACCAGCAGTATCAGGATTCTTAATTGAAAAAGAATTAAACTTCTTAGGAAATGCATTAGAAAATCCAGAAAGACCATTTATGGCAATCTTAGGAGGAAAGAAAGTTTCTGATAAGATTGGTGTTATAGAAGCATTACTTGAAAAAGTTGATACATTAATTATAGGTGGAGCTATGGCATATACATTCTTCAAAGCAATGGGATATTCAGTAGGAGATTCTATTTGTGAAGATGATAAATTAGATTTAGCTAAAGAATTAATGGCAAAAGCTGAATCTAAAGGTGTTAAATTAATGCTTCCAGTAGATACTAAAATAGGAAAAGAATTTGATCCAAATACAGAAAGCAAAACAGTTAAATGCAGTGAAATTCCAGATGGGTGGCAAGGATTTGATATAGGAGAAGAAACAATTAGACTTTATAGTGAAGAATTATCAAAAGCTAAAACTGTTGTATGGAATGGACCACTTGGATTATTCGAATTTGAGCAATTTGCAGTTGGAACAAATGAAATTGCTAAAGCATTAGCTAATATAGATGCTATAAAAGTAATCGGTGGTGGAGATTCTGCAGCTGCTGTTGAAAAAGCAGGACTAGCTGAGAAATTTACTCACATTTCTACTGGTGGTGGAGCATCATTAGAATTCTTAGAGGGTAAAAAATTACCTGGAATAGAAGCATTACAAGATAAGTAAGGAAAAAGGCTATTATGAAAAAAGTTGTTATTATATTAACTATTATTATAGTTATACTAGTAGGAGTTTTAGGTTTTTTGGGAATACAATTAAAAAAATCAAATGTTAAAATTTCTGATATTTTAAGTTCTAAAAAAGAAGTTGTAGTTGTTGAAACGGCTGCAAAGAACTATGGAAATAGAGGAAATATATCTCAAACTGAGAGAATTAAATTTTTATCACAAGATGATGAGTATGTAGTTGGAATGATAGGTCTTGAAAAATCTTCATTAGAAAAGAACTTTTCAAATGAAGATATGATAAGATTTGCATTAAATGTTGCAACATATCGTTACAAATCAATTTTAGATACTAAAAAGACACAAAAAGGAACAACAGGTTATGTTGTACCAACTGCCATGCTTAATGAGATAACAAATGAATTCTTTGGAAATTCAAATGTTTATTTTGATCAAAAAAATGATAAATATTATTCAAGAACATATAAAGCATTTTTATTTGATGAATCAATAGAAAAATCTTTATACTATTATCCAGTAAGTATGGAAAAAATTGAAGTAGAAAAGGAATTAATGAATGCAGATCAAGTAGCTGCTACTCCAAGTACATCTCCAAGTACTTCTGCAAGTACTACTCCTGAAACTTCACCAGAAGCTACTTCTGAGGTAGTAGTTCAAACTCCTAAAGATGAGTTTACATTTATTACAGTAGATGCAATTTTTGTTCCAGATGCAAATACTGATGAGTTTGAAAAAGCTAAATATGAAGGCGCATATGAAGAAAAAGATGTTGATAATACAATCAAATTTAAATTTAATAGTTTTGGAAAATTAGTTTCTTATCAAAATATGTAAGAAAAATTGGAGGAAATATGAGAAGAAAAGTTATAGCTGGTAACTGGAAAATGAATATGTTACCAAATGAAGCAATGGACTATGTTACTAAATTAGAACCATTAGTAAAGGATTCTAAAAATGATGTTATCATTTGTGTTCCTTATGTAGATTTGTTCTATGCAATAAATTTAGCTCAAGGAACTAACATAAAGGTAGGTGCACAAAATATGCACTTTGCAGAAAAAGGAGCTTACACAGGTGAGGTTTCTGGAGAAATGTTAAAATCAGTAGGATGTGAATATGTTATAATAGGTCACTCTGAAAGAAGACAATATTTTGCAGAAACAGATGAATCTGTAAATAAGAAATTAAAAGCAGCATATGAATATGGATTAAAACCAATAGTATGTGTTGGAGAAACTTTAGAGCAAAGAGAAGAAGGAATAACAGAAGACATTATAACTTCTCAAACAGAAAAAGCTTTAGATGGATTAACAAATGAACAAGTTACATCTACAATAATAGCTTATGAGCCTATTTGGGCTATAGGTACTGGAAAAACAGCTACTTCAGAAGATGCTAATAATGCAATAAAAGCTATTAGAAATAAAATTTCTGAAATATATGGAAATGATGTGGCTGATAATGTTATAATACAGTATGGCGGAAGTGTGAAATCTTCTAATGCTAAAGAATTATTCACAACTTCTGATATAGATGGTGGTCTAGTTGGAGGAGCTTCACTAGATCCTGAAGAATTTTCAAAAATAGTAAATTTTGAAGATTAGTTTAAGACTTCTTAAGAGTTATCGGTAAAGGAAAGAGGATAAAAGAATATATGGATAAGAAAACAACAATGTTAATGATTTTGGATGGGTTCGGAATCAATGAAAAAACAGAAGGAAATAGTATTAAGCTTGCTAATATACCAAACTTAAATAAACTATTTTTACAATACCCAAATACAATAATTCATACTAGTGGACCAGATGTTGGACTTCCTGAAGGCCAAATGGGAAACAGCGAAGTTGGACATACAAATATTGGTGCTGGCAGAATTGTATACCAAGAGTTAACAAGAATTACAAAATCAATTGAAGATGGAGACTTTTTCAGTATTCCTGAATTTGTTGCAGCAATTGATAATTGTAAAAAGAATAATTCTAAATTACACATTTTAGGATTAGTTTCAGATGGAGGAGTTCATTCTCATCAAAGACATTTATATGGCTTATTAGAAATGGCAAAAAGAAAAGGATTTGAAGATGTATATGTACACTGCTTCCTAGATGGAAGAGATACACCTCCAGCATCTGCAGAAGGTTATTTAGCAGAACTACAAAAGAAAATGGATGAAAAAGGCGTAGGAAAAATTGCTACTATAATGGGTAGATTCTATGCTATGGATAGAGATAAACGTTGGGAAAGAATTGAAAAAGCATATAATGCTTTAGTATATGGAAAAGGTGAAACATTTAATTCTGTACAAGCAGCTATTGAAAATTCTTACCAAAAAGAAATATTTGATGAATTTGTTGTTCCAGCTGTTATAACAAATAACGGTGAACCAACTGCTAAGATTGAAGAAAACGATTCTATTATATTCTTTAATTTTAGACCAGATAGAGCAAGACAAATAACTAGAACTTTAGTTGATCCAGAATTTGATGGATTTGAAAGAAAGTTCTTTAATACATATTTTGTATGTTTCACAAATTATGATGAAACATTATTACCATATGTTTCAATAGCATTTAAGAAACAAGAATTAGTAAATACATTTGGTGAAGTAGTAAGCAAAAAGGGAATGACACAACTTAGAATTGCTGAAACTGAAAAATATGCACATGTTACATTTTTCTTTAATGGTGGAGAAGAAAAACAATATCCAGGTGAAGATAGAATATTAATTCCTTCACCAAAAGTTGAAACATATGATATGAAACCAGAAATGAGTTGCTTTGAAGTTACTGAAAAAGTATTAGAAGCAATTAATTCTAAAAAGTATGATGCGATTATATTAAACTATGCAAATCCAGATATGGTTGGACATACTGGTAACATCGAAGCTTGTATTAAAGCATTAGAAGCTTTAGATGGTTGTGTAGCAAGAGTAATTGAAGCAATAGAAAGAAATGGTGATTATTTAATAGTTACAGCAGATCATGGTAACTGTGAACAAATGATAGATTATGAAACAGGTGAACCACATACTGCTCATACTACAAATCCTGTTCCATTAGCATTAGTTGGTAGAGATGTTAAATTAAAAGAAGGACGTTTAGCAGATTTAGCTCCAACAATGCTTGATTTAATGGGATTTGAAAAACCAGAAGAAATGACAGGTGAAAGTTTGATCGAAAACTAATTTTTGGAGGGGAAAATGGCTACTTCAAATAGTGAAAAGATCATTTTTACCGAGATACAAAAGAAATTGTATTATATGATTCCGGAAAAATGGGATGCTATATATCTTTATGCATCGATAGTTGAGGAACCTTTTCAAAAGCCTTTTGGTGAGATGTATTTCTATTATTTACCAAAAGGTCTTTTAAAAAGAAAAGCTATAAATGTTTATGAGATTCCTGGATTGTTTAATATAGATGAAGAAAGTTATAATGAAATAATCCAAGGACTATATTCAGATATAAGAAAACTAAGAGATATACATAGAGAAATAAAAACAGAACTATGGACTAATATAACAATTTCAATTGAAAATAATCAATTCAAAATAGAATATGGTTATGAAGATTTAGGTAAAAATGCTGAATTTAATCCTTATGAAAGACATATAATTTGGAGATATAAATATTTAAAAGATAAAGATGAATTTCGCACTAAGGAAGAAAACAAAATTATCCAAAGATATTTAGATAGTGACTTAATTTTGTTTGAAAGAACAAATAATGAATTATATGTTGAAGGCATATATAAACAACAAGTAACAAACATCATAGATTATGAAAGAACTATGACTGTTGAAGCTGCGCTTGCAGGGGCAAAAGAAGAAAATCTAGTTCCAAAAGAAAAGAAGAAAAAAGACAAAAAGAATAAGGATAAATCAAAAGAAGTAGAAGTGCCAAAAACACCAAAAGAAGAAGTAAATCAAATAATAAATCCTGGCAATCCTGATTTGGCTGACAAAATTCAGAAAATGAAAAATTTAGAGGAAAAACTACATGAGTCAACTAAGGGACTTGCAAAAAGAAATAAAGAAAAGACAGAAGAACCTAAAAAAGAAGATGTTGAAATCCCAGATGGAGATGACTTTATTTTAAGTTCTGATTTTATGACTAGTAAAAAAGATGAATAAAAAAGCTGCTGCTTAAAAAGCAGCAGTAATACTGGGGTATCGCCAAGCGGTAAGGCATCGGACTCTGACTCCGACATTCCTGTGTTCGAATCACAGTACCCCAACCAAAATGAAAAGAGCACATATAAATTGAAAGTAATCAAATTTATATGTGCTCTTTTGTTAGCTTGTTTAATTCATGTTATCTAAAGATTTTTGAATTACCACTTCCCTTTAAAATAGATGTCGATAAAGTCTGTGTCAAAGATGATGTATTCGTCCGGGTATAACCAGTATTTGATTTTGTTTTCTTTTCGGTTGAGAGGGTAAAGTTTGCCATCGCTTTCTGTAACCCACCTAAACCAGTTCCTGACATAGCAATCAGCACCATATAAGTTATAAATCTCACCCCAGTCATATCTATAATGACGTTTTTGGTAGACTCTTATGATGATATTTGCCATGAGAGGTGAGGCAGGTTCGATTTCAGCAACATAACATTTACGCAACTCCTCTTCAACAACCTTCACCAGTTCATAAGGATCTAAGAAATGCATCTCTTCTTCGATAGGTACTCGTTGGGAACCATCTTCACCTGAAGAAATATACTTCGTAATTACAGGTGTTCCTAATTTCTCTTTGTTTGAGATCTGGAAAATATGGACTTTCCGAATACGTTCTTTGTGAAATGGGTATAACAAAGCTAACCTCCTTCTTAATGTGAATGGAGTGAGCCAAAGGCCCACTGTTTTTAGTTAACATAAATATTATACAACAAAATATAGAATTATTCAAATTTTATAGTTTTTATCAATTGCATTACAATATAGTATTTCCATTGAAATTACAAAAAGTATTTAATAAAATTATTATGTATTAATTTGTTAAAATAGGTGAATTTTATGAAATTAATGGATGGAGTTCAAGGGAAAAAAGGAGTTACATTAAATGGTCAGCTTGTAGATTTATTATCTATATTAGATGAGCCTATTTCTGATGCAGAAAAAGATCAAAAAATTGAAAGATATATAGCTCTACTAAAGAATCTTGATGCAAGGATGAAGGAAGCTTCAGCTAAAGGTCCTATGGCTAGATATGATTTTGCAATAAGTATAGCAACTCAAACTATTCCTGGAATTGATGATGAAACAAAACTTAAATTAAAAACAGTAATAATGAATTCTGTTAGAGACCTTTCTGTTTGTGATAGAGAGTTAATGGAAGAAAGATTAAAAGCATCTGGATTGGATCCTGCCCTTTATAGTGGTCTTATAAGACATTTAGGAAAAATTAATTTTACAGCTAAAGCAGGTATTCTTACATTAACACCACAAAAGGTCAGACAGTACTATGATCATTTATTTAACCCAGAAAATAGATATGATAGAGTAACAATAGATAATGCTGGTAAATATTCTGGATTTGTTGGAGTTGATGGAAAGACTTTTACACCAGATAATTTAGATAAAATAGTTGCTTTTTGTCAAAGACATAATATGGAAGCTAAAATAAATGCTTTAGTTTTTTATGCTGATTACCCAAAACTATATGATGCATATTTATCATCTAGAGTGCAGAGGGGTGAAATTACTGAAGAACAAAAGGCTCAGCTAATTAAAAAGTCTTTAATGGATTATGCAAATGAAATTTCTACAAGGTATAATGGAAAAGTTCAAGCTGTAGATATGTTTAATGAACTTGTTTATGATAATGCAATGCTAGAAGAAAGAGAGTATTTCCAAGAAGATCCAACATATCATGTAAGAACTAAAGGATGGCAAAAATATTTAGGACTAGAAGATTTATGTGAAATGGCACTTCTTGTTAGAAATAATATGCCAGAAGTTACATTTACTTATAATGATATGCATTGGGTTGATCCTAAAAAAAGACCAGAGATAATAAGAGTAATTAAAGAAATCCAAAAAATAGAAGAAAGATATAGAAAAGAAGGAAAGTTATTCCCTGGTGATAAAGGTTTAATAGATACAGTAGGTGTTGAGGCTCATTTATTTACAACCGATAATTTAGATGAAATAGAAAGAATATTTGATGATATAAGTCGAGAAACAGGTTTGCCACAAGAAATAACAGAACTTGATGTGGCAAGAACAGGTGAAGATCCTTTATCATATAGTGAAAAAAGAAAACAAGGTTTAATACTTGAAAAACTTCACAAAATAGCTCAAAGACCTGATGTAGTAGGAGTTACAACTTGGTCACAAAATGATGATTTATCATTTATGAATGTTAAATGTGGAAAGAAAGTTTATGCTAGTTTATTAGATAGCGATTTTAGTGAAAAAGAAATTAGCGTTTCTAGAGATATAGAACCTCAAAGCTACAATTTCCACACACATACAGCACTTTGTGGACACGCAGATGGCCAAATCGAGCAATATGTGGAAAAAGGAATTGAAAGTGGATTTGAGGTGCTAGGTTTTTCAGATCATTCACCTTCACCAACAGGTAAAAATGATCCACATTCTAGAATGAGTATGGAACAGTTTAAAACCGTTTATATACCACAACTTCAAGCTTTAAGAGAACAGTATAAGGATCAAATAGATATAAAGATAGGTTTAGAAGAAGAGTACTATGGTGATGATGCAGAACAAAATCCAAATATTCAGCAATATAGAGAATTGACCACTCCTCATTTGGACTATTTAATATTAGGACAACATTTTGCACTGGCTAGAGATGAATTAGGAGTGACTATTCAGCCGTTTAGAAATTCAGATCATAAATCAGCAAGATATCCACTTGATTATGCATATACAGTAGTTGAAGCAATTAGAAGTGGAAAATACGCATATGTTGCACATCCTGATATCTTTATGCAAAATAGAGATACAATAATGCAAGAAGAAAGAGAAATATATGACGAGAATGTTAGAATTGCTACTGAGATGATATGTGAAGAAGCTGCTAAATGTGGAATTCCTTTAGAAGTGAACTTAGGTGCGATAGAGGCTGTAAAACACGGAGTAAAAAGGAAAATGGAAGATGGAACATATCCATATCCTGTGCCATATTTTTGGCAAGTAGCACAAGCTAAGGGATGTAAAGCAGTAATGGGATTTGATTCTCATTCTCCAAGTCAACTATTGGATAGAAAATTGGAGATAGAGGTTAAAGAATATTTGAAAAATTATGGAATTGATATAGAGTTTATAGAAAGATATATGCCAAGAGGCATAGGAAGTGAGGGACAAATGAAAATTTCAAAGGAAGAATTAAGAGAAGGATTAGAAGGAGTTTTAACAGATTCAAGAGCTGTTGATGAGACATCAAGAGAAATGAATAGCCAAATGGCAAGAGATGAACAAACACAAACAAAAGATAAAAATGATTAATTAAGGAGATTAAAAATGGAAGACATAAGTGAAGAATACCGCGTTGCATATAAAGAGGTATTAGAAGTATTAAAACACATGGAACCAGAATACCAACAAAGAGTTCCTTTAAAGATGATGGAATTTTGGAGAAAATATGCCTCTGAAGAACATAACTTTATATATGATGAGGAAAAACCATTTAAAGAACAAAATATATCAAAAAGAGCAAAAGTTATACTTGCTATAGTATATAGAGATTGCTATGCAACTCAAGAAGAAAGAGAAAATATTCTAAGAGGTTTAGCAGAAGATAGAGTAAGAGTTGAAGAAGAAAAAAGGGCAGCATATAATCCAGATACTCTTTTTGATAATGCAGAAGAAAAGACTGTAGAAGATGTACATGAAGAAGAAAAAATTGAACAATCGGTCATTACTCAAAATGAGGGATTTTTTACGAGAATACTAAGAAAAATAAAAGGAATTTTCTCTAAAAATTGATAAATGATTTCTGGTTTGATATAATGCGGGAAAATACTTTTTTAGAGGAGAAAATCTTTATGAATAACGTTATTGGAGTAGCGGCAAGTTTTGGATTTATAGTACTAGTTTTAGTATTATCGATTTTCATGCAAAGATTTGGAAAAGAAGTAAGTAGGAAGTTTGTGCATATTGCATTATGCAACATATGGTTTTTCTATTTAGCATTAGTAGATAATGTGTATGCAGCAATTATACTTCCTATATTATTTGTAATAATAAATAGTTTATCTTATAAATTTAATCTTATTAAATCTATGGAAAGAGAAGAAAAAGATAGTTTAGGAACTGTTTATTATGCTATTTCTATATTAGTTATATCTATATTTACATATGTTATTAATAAGCCTATAGTAGGACTTTTAGGCTTACTTATTATGGGATATGGAGATGGATTTGCAGCAGTAGTAGGACAAAAGGTTAAGAGTAAAGAATTTAAGATAGGAAAAAGTACTAAGAGTATAGCAGGGTCTATAACTATGTTGTTAATTTCATTAGTACTTTCATTACTTGTATTCTATTTTGCAGGAACAGAAATGTTTGTATTAAAAGCAATTGGAATATCTGCGTTAGCAACAATTATTGAAATTATTTCAGTAAAAGGATTGGACAATTTAACAGTTCCAATTATAGTAACAATTTTAACTTATTTTGCAATGTAAGAAAGAGGAAATATGAGCAAGGACAAGAAGACAGAAAAAATAGAATTATTTGATATTTTAAAAGAAGTATTTACAGATAAAAAAGATATAATAAAAAAAGATAATGAAAATACTTTATCTGAGACTATTGGTAATTGTAGAGCTAGAGAAATATTAAAAGATGAGTATAATATTGTTTCTTTAATAAAATCTGATTTAAGTAGAATCATGAAAGATTTAAAACAAATTGGATTAAATAATAACAAAATAGTTATAGTTTATGAAGAGACAGAAAGCTCTAAAGACAACAATCTTAAGAAACTTATAAGAAAGTTTAAAAAGTCAGATAGAAATGTTTCTATATTTAAATCTTATTTTGAAGACATAGGTTTTAAATATGTTGGACCAATAGAAGAAAAGAATGCAGATAAAATAAAGAAAGAATTAAATAAGGCAAAAAATTGTAAAAAACCTTATTTTATTCATGTGATAAACAATAAAAAATCAAAAAAATATGAAAACTTAGATGAGGACTTTAGTATAGAAAAAGTTGTAAGTCTAGGAGAAGAATATAAAAGGCTTGCAATAGTTACTAATGCTAGTAATAAAACTATATTTAAAAGCTTTGAAGAAAAGTTCCCTGAAAGAATATTCTTTAGTAAATTTTTTGATGAAAGTGAATTCAATAGTATAATTGGAATGGCTAAAAAAGGAATTATTCCTTTTGTTTATCTAGATACAGGATCTATGATAAAAGGCTATGAAAGTATAGTATATAATTCAGTTAAAGAGGATTTATCAATAGTATTTTGCATTAGAAACTATGATAGAGAAAAAGATTTTATAGATTATTCATATTTAAATACTATTCCTAATTTAACTATCATGTCACCTAAGAATAACGAAGAGTTTGAAAAGATGATGGATTTTGCAGTGAAACTTGGAAAACCTGTTGTTATTAAAGTATCTGGTAAAGAATGTGATACAGATATTTGTAGAAAAATAAAACTTGGAAAAGCTGAAATGTTGCAAGAAGGAAATCAAGTTTCAATTGTAGCTTTAGATGGAATGGTACAAAAAGCATTAGATATTGCTAAAGAATTAAAGAAAGAAAAAATAAGTGTTGAAGTTATTAATGCTAGATTTGTTAAACCAATTGATAGAGATATGATCAATACCTCAATTGAAAAAACAGGTCTTTTGGTAACACTTGAGAATAATATGTTATCAGGCGGATTTGGAAGAGCAATTAATAGCTTATTAGAAAGTGAAGTTAAGATATTAAATATTGGATTAAATGATAATCAGTTTGATGAAATTCAAGATAATCCAGAGTTGATAGATGATATATTTGATACACAAAATATAAAAAACAGAATTATAAATTTATTAAATATGGAAATCGATTCTCATGAAGAAAAGATAGCAGACTTAAGAAATTATGAATTAGAAACAGAAGATGAAATAAATGATAAAGATAAAAAGAAAGTCGGTAATCTTTAATGATAAAAAATGAAAATGAGGAAGATAAGTTATTAATAGATAAAGTATTAGATAAGAAGTATTTTGCTGAAAGCAAAAATAAAGTAGCTAATACTTTATTTTTAAATGCAAGAGAACAGATGCTTATTAATAAAAATGTTAACCTGGATAATTCTTTTTACTATGGTGTATTACCAAATGCTGAAAGAAAAATATTAGTCTTTTATCCTGATAAGCTAACAGAAGAATTAGTTAAAAAGAAAATGGGAGATATAGTATCTGTAATAAGAATTACTCTTCCAAATGAAAATAAAGGAAAGTTAGAGCATAAGAACTATCTTTCTGGTTTAATGAAAATAGGTTTAGAAAGAGAAAGAATCGGAGATATAATAGTAACAGATGATGGTGCAGATATAATACTTATATCTCAAAATAAAGAATATACATTATCTCATTTAAGAGATCTTACAAGATTTAAAAAAGCTAAAATAGAAGAAATAGACATTCAAGATGTACATGAAAAACAAGATAACTTTCAAGATATTCAAATTATTATTCCTAGTATGAGAATAGATAATCTAGTAGCGGAACTTGCTAGATGTTCTAGAACCAAAGCTTTGGAAATAATCGAAGAAGAAAGAGTTTTTATTAATTATGAAACAATATATAAAGCATCAAGAAGTGTAAATATAGGTGATATAATAACAATAAGAGGAAAAGGTAAATTTATTATTTCTGAAGAATTAGGAAGTACAAGAAAAGATAATATTATCTTATTAGTTAAGAAATATTCATAAAATAAGGAGAATAAAATGAATAAAACTAAAAGAAAAATATTCGAAGCTTCTATGAAATTGTTTGCAGAAAAAGGTTATGATGCAACAAGTGTAGAAGAAATAACAGCAACTGTAGGTGTTGCTAAAGGAACTTTATATTATCATTTTGCAAGTAAAGAAGAAATATATAACTTCTTACTTGAAGAAGGAACAAAACTATTAATAAATAATGTTGATATAAAGATTTCTAAATTAGATAATGCTATAGATAAAATAAGAGCGGTAATACTATTACAACTAAGAGTAATGATTAAATATGAGGATTTAATCACAATATATTTATCATCTCTTTGGGGAGTTCAAACTAGAAATAAGACTACTCAAAAATATTTAAATACTTATATAGATAAAATAAAAGAAATAGTAGAAGAAGGTATTAAATCTGGTGAACTTAAAAATGGAGATAGTGATATTATAGCTTTTGAAATTTTTAGTTTTACATGTAGTGGAATGATGTATAAGATCAAAGCCAACAAGGACATAGACTTGAAGAAGGTTTGTAATGAATTTGATAACTTAATTTATGGCCTAAAAAAATAAATCCTTATAAAATAAGACTTACAAGATTTTTGAAAAAATGACAAATGCTTAGAGCCTTAGGGAAATAAGAAATGTAACATAAATGTAATAAAAAATCTCTTGTATAAAAAAATTGTTATAGGTATACTATATATAGTTATAAATTAGTTTTTTACAAAAGCAAGGAGGTCAGTTTACATGTCATTTTTATTGGATAAATTATTAAATCTAAATAATAAAACTGGTATAGTAAACGTGAGAATGGTAATCACGGAAGAGAAAATCTTATCTAACATAGAAAAAGTGCAGAAGATGATAAATCCAAAAAGTAAGAAACAAATCGTTCAATTAGAAGACGATACTTACTTTAAAGATTTAGTTGAATCAATTAAAACATATTTAGTTGAATATCCAAAGAAAAAGAACTTTCCAAGAAGTGTTTATAAAGCAGCTTATGATTTAGTTGAATTTGCTACAAATCAATTCGAAGAAAATACAAAGAGAATTGAAGAATTAATAATTCAAAGAGAAAAGAATATTAATTTAGCATTTGAATTAAAATCATTACTAGCTAAACTAAACAAGAAAGAAGAAGGATACGAAAAAGAATTAGAAACTGCAGAAGATAAATATTCTGATGAACTTGTAGAGGCATTAAAATTAATTGCCAATGGAAATCCAGAAGAAAAAGAATCTGCTTTGAAATTAGTTAATGCTAGAATTAATAACTTAGAATCAAACTTCCACATTGAAATAGATATGGAAAGAATTGAAGATAAGTCAAAAGCATTAAGCTATATAGGTATAGAAATAGCAGAAGCATTAAAATATATACCTGCTCCAGTTGAAGAGGTTGCAAATGTTCCATTTGAACAAGCTGCACCAGTTCAACCTGTACAACAAGTTGCAAGACCAGTTAATGCTGTTGTTCAACAACCAAGACCACAACAAGCTAGACCAAATGTTGCAGCTGCTCAAGTACAACAACCAGCACAACCAAGACCTGTACAACCTAAGAAAGTTAACCCAATTATTCAACAACAACAAACAGTTGCACAACAACGTGCTGATGATCAAGTATTAAATGATGCTTACATGGCTGATACAAGATTTGATGTTAAACCATCATTATGGCAAAGATTTACAAATTCTAAATTGGTTAGAACTATTAAATACATTATGAAAATCAGAGTTGTTCTTGAACTTCCAGCATTACCTGAAGGAAGAGGAGAAAATAACTTCTAGAATTTAATTTAAATTGTTTAGAATATAATCAAGCCTAATAGTAATTAGGCTTGATTTATTTTTAAAATAATGAAAAAAGTCTTGACTTATTGAGGTGTTTCCTTTATAATAAGACTTGCGATTGACACGCGCCTTTAGCTCAGTTGGTCAGAGCAACCGGCTCATAACCGGTGGGTCCAAGGTTCGAATCCTTGAAGGCGCACCACTTAAATAAATACCAAGTATTTATTTAATACGGGTAGGTGGTCGAGTGGTTAATGGCACCAGACTGTAAATCTGGCCGCGAGAGCGTACGATGGTTCGAATCCATCCCTGCCCACCAGAAAAGCTTGTGATTGTATAATTACAAGCTTTTCTTTTTAATAAAATTAGGAGAGTTATATGAAAATTGGAATTGATATAGATGATGTTATAACTGCTACTTCAAGTTCTATTATGAAATTTTTAGAAAATCACAGATATAAGGATAATGTTTTAAACGAAATATATTTGGTTATGCATGGTGATCCGACATCAGAAGAAACACTTAAATTTTTCAAAGAAAATTTAAATGAACTATATAATAATTTAGAATTAAATAGTCATGCACAAGAAATTATCACCAAATTAAAAGAAGAAGGAAATACTATTATTTTAATTACTGGACGTGGCGAAAGAAATGAAGCATATAAAGGTGTAATTGATATTACATATGATTATCTAGAAAAAAATAAAATTCCATATGATAAAATTTATTTTGAAGCAGTTGATAAGACTGGTATTTGTAAGGAAGAAAGAATAGATATTTTGATAGATGATTCAATACAAAATTGTACAGAATTTAAAAAAATTGGAGGAAAAGCTATTTTATTTAATTCGAAACTAAATTCAAAATTTAATTCATCAGAAATAATAAGAGCTAGTGACTGGAATGAGGTTTATAGAATACTTAAAGATATGCAAATATAGTTTTATTAAAAGAGGTTGAAAAACCTCTTATTTTTTACCTATTAAGGTAATATTTTTGGTATACATAATGTTGAAAATAGATTAAATCTGTGATATAATAGTGCCTAGCAGTTTTTTAAAATCATAAATAAATAGAAATTTTATATAAAAAGGATGTTAAATATGGGGAAAATAACTGATTTTTTTGGTTTAGGAAATAGTAAACCAACAGATACAGAAGAAAAGCCAGCTCCGTCAGTAAGTAGAGATGTTGCGTTTGTTACTGACTCAGAAGCACAAGAATATGAACTTGGAATAATGGGACAATTACTAGATCAGGAAACTCAAATAGATTTTATTACGAAATATTTGCCTCAAAATGGTGCAAATTTAAAACAACAATCTGAAGCATTAATAAATTTATTAAATGCAACAAACAATGATCAAGATCCAGATGTAATTAATGCTTTTTCTGATTATCTTGAAATGTTTCATGCAGATTATAGAAGGGCTGAAGGATTATCTGTTATAGAAGAACTTAAAAGTATTAACTCTCGTATGAGTACAATATTTACACAATCTAGAATGGAAAGTCATTTAGATAAAGAAATGATTATGTCTTATGTTAGTGCAATTCAAGCTCTTCAAGATAAAGTAGATGCGGCAAAAGAAAAAAGAAAACCGATTTTAACTGGTCCAAATAACCAATATTTTACTGCTATATCATTAGAAGCAGAATATCGTCTTAAAATGTTAGAGTTATTATATATTACTTCTATAGATGAAGGATTAATGCATCGTGATAAATCTAATGTAGTTAACCCTTTTGAAAAGTTAACACCAGCACAAAAAAGTAGATTTGCTGCTTTATTTAGGAAAGATTTGGACGCAGTTGCTGTAGATTATCGTTTATTATCTGGTAATGAAGATGTATTAAATAGATATGCTCGTCACAATTTTACACGTATAGATCCAGATGCTGAAAAACTTAATATTAAACTTGGAACACAAGAATTAAGAGACTATACATTTGAGACAATGTTTGGTGGAGATGTTCCAGCTGACGAATTGTTTGAGAATATTAAAAGATTGGTATATATTCGTTACTATTTAAATGAAATGGATTATGAATATCCACAGGCACAAGAAGCTAAACAAAAAAGAGAAGAACAAGAACTAAAAGATAAAGAAAACGCGGAAAGAAGAAAAAAGGAAGAAGCAGAAAGAGAAGCTCAAAAAGCTGAGGAAGAGAGAGTTCGTAAACAGCAAGCTGAAGAAGCTGAAAGAAAAGCTAAGGAGCAAGAAGAAGAGGCTGCTCGTTTAGCAAAAGCAAGAGAGGAAGAAGAAGCTAAAAAACTTGTTGATGCAACAGATGAAGAAATTCAAGCAAGAATTGATGAGTTATATCATGATGTTACTTTAACAGGAAGTAGATATATTAATATTTTAGATTTTCAAAAAAGAATAGCAGTTGCAAAAGGACTTATTACAACAAATGATATGATGCAAGATGAAAATTTAGTATATCGTGTTTATTCTCCACAAGAGATAATTAGATTTATAAAACATGTAAATAAGTCAGGTGTTAATTACTATGTTTTCCCAGATTCTCAAGAAGGTGATAATGGAGGATTTAATGTAGTAGTTTCTAAATCTGATCAAGGCATTTTAGATATCCCTTCAGTAAGTAATATATTTGGTAGTTCACAAAGAAGTTATATAAGAGGTAATGATGCAGAAGTTTGGAAAAGATTTGGTACTATACCTGCTTATTATCTAGAAAAAATTATGGAACTATATAATGAGTCAGATGATGAGAAAAAAGAAGAATATAAAGATTTGATATTTGTTGATAAAGCTAAAGTTAAAGATTCATATGAAATAGGATTAATGACAACATACTATCATGGAGGTTCTTCTGATGCAGAAACATTTTTAAATGGACTTATCTTAGAAGCTGATAGACAATTAAAGAAGCAATGGCAAGAAAAACATGAAGATAGAGATGTGTTAAGTTATGTATCAGTTCCAGCTACATGTAATATTATTCCACTTCTTAGAGCTTTTAAAGAAAAAGGCGTTACTCCATATTTTGAAAGAGTACCTTTAACAGGAAAACGTAATACAGCTGATAGAGATAATATTCATATCTATTTTTCTAGAGATGAATTTGAAAAATTCTGGAATGAAGTAAGACCAAGTTTTGTGAAAGCTGCAAGTGGACAAATGGTTCCAATGGAAGTACATTATGGGGCAGATTATGACTTTGTAGCTGAGAACCCATCTGGTTTAAAATTAAAATTGTTAAAAGATAAAGAACAGACTGGACAAGAACATTAATACAAAATAAAAAAGAGACCGAAAGGTCTCTTTTTTGCGTACTTAAAAGCTTTATTTAAATTGCGTTTACATAACATTTATGGTATAATAGATATGCATCATTAATAAGATGTTCCTGAAAATGAAGGGCTAACCTTCAAGGCATCTATGCACAAACATATTTTAAGGAGGTCCGAATTATGAGATTTCGGAGAGTAGGATTTTTGACACTGTTGTTGGTGATCTTTGCAACGATTGCAATGCCGATTGTTGCTCATGCTGAGCCAGTCTACATTGAGTCGTTGGACATTACTGTCAACACGAAGGATGAACCTACAAAGACAGTTGTCGTCGACGAGCGTGGTGTACTGACTGAAGATGAAATCAGACAGATTGAGAGTGCAGGAGAGCGCTTAAAGATCTATAATCTTGGTCTTTACATCGAAATGACCGACCCGAAGATTAGTTCACAGAAGTATGCAAAGCAGTTGGCAGAAGCTAAGTACTCAGAAATGTTACCTGATGAGAATGGTATTATAATTGCATTTTCGTTCTACAAAGATGAGAATGCGTACTATTGGGTGCATTACAACGTACAAGGAGATTTATCTGAAGGACAAGTCAGAGGAATAATTGAAGGGACTTATCACGATTTCAAGACAGATGGTAGCTGGATTGCAGGAAGTACTGATCAGGTCGTAGACTACCTTTTAAAGGTAGAAAATGATTTGCTTACTACCGATGCACGTGTAGCTGCACAAAAGGAAAGAAATGCAGAGTTCCTGAGAATTGCACGAATCATTCTTGAAGTTCTTGGAGTTTGCTGTATTATCGTTTTGGCAATATCCCACAAGAGAAAAGTGGATGAGTTAGAAGAGATAATCGATGAAAAAGACTCTAGGATTCGGAAAGAAAAGGATAATTATTCTGAACTGATGGATGAGAAGGATTCTGTTGATGGCGAGAGGAAAAAACTCGAAACATGGAAAGAAAGAGCAATTGCAGCTGATCCTGATATCGAAAAGAAAATCAAAACCCTTCTTGCAAAAAGAAAGGCAGAGAAGTTCTCTAAAGATTTTGGTGCTGCAGCTACTCTGAAGGATTATGTAGCGATGTTTGAACAGTACGGCTCAATGACAGAAGAGGAAAAATCTTATGTGACACTTGATATGGGAAGAGCTCATGATATGTTAGATGAGCTTGCTAAGATTGAAGCAAAAAAGGCGACTGAGATGATCGAGGAAACCTGTCAGCTTAGCACTACAAGTTCACATTATTCCGATTATTCCAGAACGATGAACTACTATAATGGTTTACCCCAGTGTGTAAGGGTGTTGCTTGCAGCTACTTTGATCAACAGCCTGAAAAACAATCATAACAGGTCACATACTGCGTACACTCAGCATCAGGAAAGCACAAGTTATAGTTCACACCATCACAGCAGTTCATACTCACACCATAGCTCCTTTGGAGGAGGTTTCCATAGCGGAGGCTTTGGAGGACATGTTGGTGGCGGCCATTAATCGCTACTAAAAACTGAAAATTTCATATAGGACGCGCGCCTCGGATTTATTTCCGGGGCGCGTTTCATTATTTTATCTATTTGAAACAACTAGAGCACTTGGTTTTGATTGAAATTAAGCGCTTTTTTTGATATAATCACCTTATGTTTAATAGGGGGAGATTAAGATGCATTCTTCATATATACTAAGTTTAATCATCTTAGGTTTAGGATTTATAATTTATTATATGTTTTTTAAGAAAAGAAAAAATGTAAAGGCTAATTTATTTATAGCAATCGCTACTTGTGTAATAATCGTAGCAGTTTTGGTATATCCATTACTTGAATATAATAATGTTTTTATAAAATGTTTTGCAGCATTTATTTATGGCATTAGATGTATGGGGATGGGACAAGATTTAAATCTTTTATCAAAAGTGGATTTAGCTACTGTTAAAGGTGAGATATATTTTGCTTCTATGTTTATTCTTTTTATTATTTTACCTTTATTAACAGCAACTTTTGTTTTAACTTTTTTAGAAAGAATTATTTCTCGTTTTAGGCTTTTTGCATCTAAGAATAAAAAACTTTGTGTTTTTTCAGAGATAAATGAGAAAACACTGCTACTTGCACAAGAATTAAGTAAAAACAAAAAAAATAAAATAATTTTAATTAAAACAAATACCAAGCCTAATATACCATTTAATTCAATTAAAATTAATAAAAAAATAACAGAAATCAAATTTGATTCTAAAAGTGATATTACTTTTTATATGATTTCTCAAGATGAGGAAAAGAATCTTACTGAAGCTCTTGAATTAATAAGCATGTATAAAAATAGGGAAAAAACAAAAATATATGTAATAAATGAAAATGAAGAAACTCCAGTTATTCTTGATTCTACAGATAAAGGAAAAATAACAGTTGAAATTATAAATGAAAAAGAAAGAGCAGTTTTTAACCTTTTGAATAATAAACCATTATTCCTAAATACAATTGATAATACTATTTCAATATTAATTGTAGGATGCGGTAACTTAGGAAAAGAATTCTTAAGAGATTCTTTATGGTGTTCTATGATGGTAGGATATAGTTTAGAAATGTTAATAATTGATAAAGATGCAGATAGAATAAAAGAGTCAATAAAAACTGACTATCCTGAATTATTAGATAACTATAATATAAGTTTTTTAAATGCTGATATTAAATCTAGTGAAGTATTAGAACAACTGAAGGAAAGAAGAAATATAAATTATATATTAGTTTCTATGGATAATGATGATAAAAATATTGATACAGCAATAATGCTTAGAAGATTCTTCATTAGAAACTTTAATAGAAAACCTATTATTAATATGTGGATTGAAAATGAACTTAAGCAAGAAGAAATATTAAAACTTACAAATGAAAAGGGAAATGAATATGAATTTAATGCATTTGGATGTATTAAAGATTTATATTATGAAAACAATATTATTAATTCGGAACTTGAAAAGCTAGCTATACAAGTAAATTTAGCTTATGATCCAGATGATAAGGATCTACACAATTATAATTTAAGAGAGTATAATAAGAGATCTTCTAGAGCAAATGCTTTACATATAAAATATAAAATGTATTCAATCTTAAAGGATAAATTTACTGATGACATGAGGATTAATCAAGAGTTATTTAAGGGATTGTATACACCTGAAGTTGAAGAGGCACTAATCAGAAAAGAACATGATAGATGGATGGCATATACTCGTAGTATTGGGTATGTATATGTATCAACAAAAGATGTTAAAAAGTATTATGATACTAATAAACATTATATTCATTATTTAGCAAGGATGCATCCTGCTTTAGTAGATTTTGAGGAACTTGATGAAGTTTCTAAAGAGCTTAGCAAGATAATAGGCAAAGATGCGAAAATGAAAGAAAAAGATAAATTTGTAGTTAGAAGTATAGTAGAAAAATTTAAATTCTAGGAGAATAATATGGAAAATGGTGAATATAAATATAATGCATTTATCAGTTATAGACATAAAGACTTAGATAAATTTGTTGCTGAAAATTTACATAGATTAATTGAAACTTATAAAATGCCCAAACCTGTTGTAGAGAAATATAATATCATAGATAACGATATAAGACGTGTATTTAGGGATGAAGATGAACTACCGCTAGCTTCGAATTTAGAAGATCCAATAATGGAAGCTTTAGAAGAGTCTAAGTTTTTAATCGTTATTTGTTCACCTAGACTAAAAGAATCTCTTTGGTGTAAAAAAGAGATTGAAAATTTTATTAAGATGCATGGGCGAAAAAACATTTTATGTGTATTAATTGAAGGCGAACCCAAAGATTCTTTTCCAGAAATCTTACAGTATTATGAAGAAGAAGTGACTACAAAAGGTGGTAAAAAAGAGACTAAGAGAATTCCATGTGAACCGCTTGCAATGGATGTAAGAGGAAATGATAAGAAAGAAGTCTATAAAAAATTAAAAACAGAGCTCATTAGAATTATCGCCCCAATGTACAATCTGGATTATGACGATATAAAGAGAAGACATGAGGAAAGAGAAAACAAACGTAAATTAAATATTCTTAGAATTATAGCGATAGTAAGCATATTGTTTGCTTTTTATAGTTTTATACTATTTTTCAGAATATATACTTCTTCAAAACAATTAAAATATGATCAATCAATTAATTTGGCAGATCAGGCAAGTGAATTACTGAAAAAAGATAATCGTAGAGGTGCTATAGAAAAGAGTTATCAATCTATTACTAAAAGTAATAATACTAAATTACCAGTTACTGCAAGGGGATTGTATGAATTGACAGATAGCCTTGGTTTATATTATTTAGATGAATTTTACTATCCATTATCTCAATTAGACACTTTAGGAGTTGTAGAAAGTATTAAGACTGATTTGAGTAAAGACTTTTTATTATCATATGATGAGTCTGGAGAATTAGTACTTTGGAATGTTAAAGAAGAAAAAAGAATAATTACAATAACAGATACAATAAAAAATATGGATGATAGTGATTATTGTTTTATTGGAAATAAAGCTTTAGCATATTTAAATACTGAAAAGGAAATTAGGATACTTGATTTTCAAGGAAATGAAATTACAAAAATTAACTTAAATCTTATGCCTAAAGATATAATTACAAGTCCTAGCGGAAATTATTTAGAAATATGTGATAATAACACGATTCATTTGTTTGATACAGGTTCTTATCAAGAAGTTGCATCATATACTGTTGAAGAAAATTTTAACATTATTGAATCTCAATATTTTGATGAGCAAGAAGAAAATCTAATTTTCATAGTTGAAGATGAAAATATAGTAATAGATACTAAAACTAATGGATTAACACTTATAACATATAATATTGCAGAAAAGAAAGTTTTAAATACTATGTTTGTTGAAGCAAAAAATGTGAAAAACATACTATTTGTAGATAATTCTGCTATTGCACAATTTAGTAAGAAAAAAGAAAATGGAACAGATATGATAATAAGAAGGTTCGATTATAAAACTGGAGCTACTTATTATGAGAAAATATATATAGATGATTATGCAACTAACATAAAGATAAGCAGACCGGAAAATGGTGATAGTACATTAATGGTATGTGCTTTTGATTTTGCTTATTTATTTGATTTAGAAACTGGAGAAGAAAAAACAAGATTTGCGTTTGGAAACTCTATAGTAAGTTTATATACTATTGGAAAAAGTCAAAACTATGTGTTATTCACAACTGCTGGTGATGTTAGTATTATTACAGGAAATGATAATAGGTATGATGATATCACTTATGTAGGTTTCTTTAATTTTAATTTGCAATATTATCAGGATTTTATATATACCAACAGTGGCATTTTAGCAATTAACAATGAAAATAGAATAGTAATTTATGGCTTCTTGAAAAATGAGGATATAAAAGAAATAGAGTATGAAGAAAAATACTTTGAGAAACCGGATAGCCAAGCTAAGGAAGATATTATTAAAGAGTATGATTTTAAAATGAAAAATATGATACGAAATATTTTTTATTCTGATGATCGAAGTTTACTATTTGTAGCTTATAGTAATGATTTATTAGAAATTTACAATCAAGAGAAAAAGACACTTATTAAGTCGATTGAAATGTCAGATCATATTAGATTTTTAGATACTTATATAACTAAAACAAAGGATGGAGAACATATTATAAAAGGAATAGATGGTGGTTTTATACTAAATAAAGATTTCGAAATGACAGCTTATGTTCCTAGATTATATGATTACAAAGATGGTAAAATAATATTAAGGGCAGATTCGGGAAAATTTTATGAAGTCAAAAAATATACGGAAAAAGAAATAATAAATAAAGGAAAAGCTTATTTAGGATATTAGAATAAAAAAATCGCCTCAAGTTATTTTGGGGCGATTTTTTATTATTATATAAAATATTACATTTTGGGTTCACATGTTAGGCTAATTCCAAGATTTTTTAATGCCTTCATTTCACCTTTTGATAAGATATAACTTGAATGGGCATCACAACCTCTTAAACTTTCAAGTTTGTTTAAAGCTTTATCAATAATTGGATTTGTTACTGCACAAATACTAAGTGCAATTAAAACTTCAGGTAAGTCTAAAATATATGATGTATTATATGAAGTTTTTTGTTTCATTTTAAATATTCCATCCAAAACAGTAGGTGATAGTAAGAATTCATCATCAGGAATTTTAGTAATTTCTTTAATTGCATTTAAGAATGCAGCACTTGTACAACTTAATAATTCTGATTCCTTACCTGTGATTATTTTTCCATTTTTAAGCTCTATTGCAAGAACTGGAACACCTTTTTCTCTTGCTGCTTTATTAGCTACATTTGCAACTTCACGATCACCTAATGATAAATCTAATTTATCCATTAATTCTTTTAGACGATCTACAACATCTTTTTCACAAATCTTTTGTCTAAAGTCACATAGTACATTATAATATCTTCTAATTATTTCATCTGTTGAAGCCTTTTTTACTACTTCTGGATCTGTTATACATTGTTTAATCATATTTACTCCCATGTCAGTAGGAGATTTATATATTTCTTTTCCAGTTATTTTTAATAGTATATTTTTTAAAATAGGGAATGAAGAAATATCTCTATTATAATTAACTGCATATTCACCATAAGCTTCTAGATGGAATGGATCTATCATGTTAACATCTTTTAAATCTGCAGTTGCTGCTTCATATGAAATGTTAACGGGATCTAAAAGGCTTAAATTCCATACAGGGAAAGTTTCAAATTTAGCATATCCTGCTTTAACACCTTTTTTGTGTTCGTGATAAAGTTGAGATAGGCAAGTACCTAATTTACCACTATTTGGACCTGGAGCAGTTACAACTACTAATTTTTTAGTTGTTTCTATATATGGATTTTTTCCATAACCTTCATCACTAACAATTGTATCAACATCATCTGGATAACCTTTTGTAGGTCTATGGATATATAATTTAATATGTCTTTCTTCTAAAAGGTTTTCTAAGTTTGAAATGTTATCTTCATCATGATACATAGTAACTACAACACTATTAATTGATATTCCCATACCTTGTAGTTTTTCAATTAATCTAAGTAATTCTAGTTCATAACTAATTCCATAGTCAGCTCTAATTTTACTTTTTTGAATGTCTTGAGCATTAATGCAAAAAATTACTTCCAAATCTTTTTTAAATAATTGTAAAAGCTTTATTTTGTTGTCAGGTTTAAATCCAGGTAAAACTCTTGAGGCGTGATAATCGTCAAATATTTTTCCTCCAAATTCAAGATAAAGTTTATTATCAAACATTTTAATTCTTTCTTTAATCTTGTCACTTTGAATTTTTAAATATTTTTCACTATCAAACCCTATTTTATCCATTTTTTTACCTCTCATTTAAAAAAAGATATTTCAATAATAATGGTATATCAATAATGATTTTTTTTTTCAATGTTTTTTGATAAAAAGTGATTCTTTTTTCAGGTTTAAATGTTTCCTTGATTCTGAAAAATATAAATGATAAACTAATTGCATGGAAAATGAAAAGAAAAAGGGAAAGATGGGAAAGAGAATAGCAGCAGTTGCAACATCTGCGATACTTACATTTTCACAATCAGGTTCTGGTGTGATTAGTAAGACTGCTCAAGAAGATCCTGCCTCTCCAAATTATGCTGAAATGAATATTGGTGAAACATTAAATTTTGATAGTGTTGCTAAACATTATCCGGATTTTAAAAATGTTGGAGAAGAAATCATTTCTCTTAAAGATATGTTATCTACTCCTGTAGGCGGAGAAGTATGTGATACTATGGTTCCTCAAGGATTAGAAATTGTAGATGGAATGATTTTAGTTACAGCCTATGATGGTATTGAAGGATATAAGGGTGAACTCACTCTTCATTCTTATAGAAAGGAATATAGAGAAAAGCTACAAAAGGAAGCAAATCATATGCTACATAATTCTGTTATAGTAGTATATGATCAAAAAACTAAGGAAAGACTTACTACAATAGAACTTCCTGACATGAATCATGTTGGAGGAATAACATCAGATGGTGAGAACGTCTATATTGCTAAAAGTATAGATGAAATAATAAGTGTTATTTCACTAGATAAGATAAAAAGAGCAGTTCAATTAAGCAAAGAAGAAGGTATAAAAACAGCTAAAATATATTATGACAGAAACTTAGATTGCAAATCTGATGCATCTTTTGTAACGATGAGAGAAAGAGAAGACGGAACAAATCAATTAGTTGTAGGTACATGGAATCCTTTACCTAATAGTTCTACTATAAGAATATTTGATTTTACTGAACAAGGAGATATTAAACAAAATCAAATGTTCTATGTTGATTCTTCAGCAAATGGTGCAGCTTTTATAAAAAGAGATGGAAAAGAATATTTAGTTTTAGCTTGCTCACTAGGTAGAATTCTAAATTCTCATCTTAATGTTTATGAAGTGGATGAAAATGAATTTGGTTTAATTAGACTTCATGCAAAAACCCAACTTGAACTTCCACCGATGGTTGAAGAAGTTGCTGAGTTTAAAACTGAAGATGGACAAAGAAGACTTGCTATTGGTACAGAAGCTTTTACAAACAGATATAAAATAGGTGGAAGAAGTTTTGTGCCAGAAGGAATAATGATTACTGATCTAGACTCAGTAATTGATTGTGATAATAAACCAAAACAAATAAAGATACCTAATTTAGAAGATTTAATGGCACCTAATGAAATAGAAATTGAAGAAGATGATAAAGAAAAAGAAAGATAGCATCAAAGATGCTATCTTTTTAGTTTACAAATCTTGAATTTTATGTAAAGTATGCTATAATATAGAGGATTCACATTTTGTGAAATCACGTTCCTTTTTCACCCATATAGACACGCGACTACAAAGTCGGAGGAGGATTGTGTATGTCTAAGAAAGGTATTATTTGCGTGAACCCTGCTGATGTCCCCATGGAGAAGTATTCTTCTGAGAAGGAACTTGCCAAGGTGATTTGCGACTGGGTTAAGGAGAGTGGCGTACCGGCTACGATTCAGTCTGACAACTGCTGGTGGTCAAGAGCCGTGGTTTCGCCGTTTATCGGAGGTGCTTCAAACTGGTCAATCGGTTATGACAAGTCTTTCGAGGTCAGCATTCTGATTCAGGAGATCATGGAAAATGGTCTGTTTGTATCAGCGGTGACTGGTTACCCGGAGTGGCTGCGCGTTGACAAAGAAGAGTACGAGTACGTATCTCCTACTGATTGCATTCTTCCGGAGTAACATCTGGTAAGATCAGTACCACTAATTCTTAAGACGAACTAGAGGCAGTGGCGCAGGAAAGAAGTTTTTCCTGTGCCGCTGTTTCATTTTTTTACTTAAATAGATAGAAAAAACATATTTTAATATGTTAGAATAAAAATATAGGTTAAGGAGAGATGTTTATGAGATTAGGAATTATTTCAGATGTACATAGTAACATTGAAGCATTAACTAAAGTTTTTGAGGAATTTGAAAAAAGAAATGTTGAAAAAGTAATTTGCATAGGAGATACAATTGGAATTGGACCTTATCCAGAAAAATGTATGGATTTTCTTATGCAAAGAAAAGATATGTTCATAAGTTATGTAAGAGGAAATCATGAAAATTACTTATTAAAAGGAATACCTGAAAGAAACCATTTTGATGAAGGTGCTAAACCTTTAACAGAAGAAGAAAAAGGAAATCATAGATGGAATCATTCAAGATTAACAAATGAGCAAGTTGAATTTATAAGAAATATTCCTAATAGAGATGTAGTAGAAGTAGAAGGAAAAAAGATTGTTATTGAACATTATCCTATGGATGAAAATGGGAAATTTAAAACTTTCCATAAAGTTCCTACAGCTGAGCAACTAGAAGAAAGTTATGATGTTAAGGATGGAGATATCTATTTATTTGGTCATACACATGTTAGATGTTATTATAATGAAGGAAATAAACATTTTATTAATCCAGGAAGTTTAGGTTGCCCAATAAATGTTGGCGGTGCATGTTGTGGAATATTAGATATAGATGAAAATAATATTAATTATGAACAACTTGTAGTAGCATATGATATAGAAAAAGTTAAACAAGAAATAAGAGATATAGGATATCCACTTAATTGGTTTATGATTAAAATTTTTTATTAATAAAAAAGGATTTTACATATGAGAAATACGATAACAAGGTTTATTAAAGGTTTAATAATTGGTGTGGCAGCTCTTACTGCAGGAGTTGGAACATTTGCTATTATTTTAGGTATTTATGATAGATGCATGGAAATAATAGCTAAACCTTTTAAGAATTTTAAAGACAATTTAATATTTATTTTACCAATATTAATAGGTATAGGTATTTCTGCTATTGGGTGTGCTAAACTTATAAGTTTTCTTTTAGAAAACTATAATGCATATACAAGAAGTGCATTTTTAGGAATTATTATAGGTGGAATACCAACACTATTTAAGGTGGCAAATAAAGATGGTTTTAAAAGGCCATACCTAATTAGTACAATGGTAGCTTTAATAATTACAATAGTTCTTACAGTATTTGCTAATTCATTAAAAGAAGGAACAGAAGTTACAAGTATTACAATGTTAGAAGCTATGATTTATGGAGCTATTTATGCATGGGGTGCTGTAATGCCAGGAATGACAACGGTACATGTACTAATGTATATGGGAGTTTGGGGAGTAATTTTAAGTAGAGCAGCAGCTTTTGATTGGACAATAATAGTTCCTTTTGGACTTGGTTATGTAGCTTTAGCATTACTTACAGCTAATATGATTACTTTCTTATTTAAGAAATTCTATGGCTATACATATTATGCTATTATAGGATTTTCAATAACATCACTTGTTATGTTTATTCCTCAGTATAACGGACCATTAGAATTAATAATTGGAACATTAATAGTATTTGCTTTTCTATTTTTAACATTAGAACTTACCAAAATAGAAGTTAAGAAAGAAGAAAATAAACAAATAGTGGAAGAAAAAGAAGCTTAAGGAGTAAAAATGGATTTTGAAAAATTGACATATGAATTTGTAATAGAAAAATGCATTTGGCATAAAGAAAATTCTGAAGATCATTATGATTTTTGGAATGAACATATTAAGTATGTTTATGAAGAAGCAATAAAGCAAGCTAAAACATTTAATGCTGATGAAGAAATAGTAAAAATGGGAGCTCTTCTTCATGATATTGCTCTAATACAAATGGTAGGCACTAGAGCAGAACATCATATAAATGGTGCTAAAATCGCAGAAGAGTTTTTAAGAGGAATAAACTATCCAGAAGATAGATTAAAAAGAGTAGTTGGATGTGTATTCCATCATAGAAAAAGTCAAAATGCAGAAAATAATGAAGAACTATGTGTAGCAGATAGTGATATTTTGGCGCATTTTGATAATATACCAATGTTATTTGATTTGATGTTTAACTCATTACATATGAGCTTAGAAGAAGTGCATAAAAAAATGCCAAAATACTTAGAAAAAGATTTTGAAGATATGTCTGAAAGAACAAGAGAAATCTTTAAAGATAAATATGAAGATTATAAAAAAATATTAATAATATGATAAAAAGCCTTAATAAGATTATTAGGGCTTTTTTTATTTTAAAATATATTGTTTTATGATAAAATTAGGCAAGAAAAAAGGTGAGAAAATGAAAAAAGTTACACTTGCTATAGACGGGATGACATGCAGTGCTTGTTCAAATGGTTTAGAAAAGTATTTGAATAAACAAGATGGAATAAAAAGTGCTGTTGTTAACTTAGTTATGAATAATGCAACAATTGAATATGATGAAAAGAAACTAAAGCTTTCTGATTTAGATTTGTTTGTGGCTAAAGCAGGTTTTAAAAGCCTTGGAATAGATAGTTTAGAAAAGGAAAGAAAAAAATCTAAGTTTGAAAAATATAGATTAATTATTCTTTTAATTGTTTCTCTTTTAACTATGTATATCTCTATGGGACATATGATAGGCTTTCCCCAAGTACCATTTTTAGATATGAGTATTAATCCTTTAGGATATGTGACTTCTCAATTAGTACTAGCTATTATTTCTATGATGCTTGGATTTCATATTCTAAGAAATGGAATAAAAAATCTAATTCACTATACTCCTAATATGGACTCATTAGTTACAGTTGGAGTATTAGCAAGTTTTATATATAGTTTATATGCTTCAATTATGATAGGAAGCGGAAAATTAGAATTTATACATAACTTATATTTTGAATCTATATCTATGGTCATTTTGTTTATTGAACTTGGTAAGTATATTGAAAATAGATATAAAGACAAAACCAAAGAAGCAATTAAAGGTTTAGTTACAATTACACCTAAAGAAGCTATTATTTTAAGAGATGATAAAGAACTAACAGTCACAATTGATGAGATTAAAAAAGGTGATATCGTAATATGCAAACCTGGAGAAAAAATAGCAGTAGATGGAACTATAGTAGAAGGACAAACTCATATAGATGAATCTTTTATTACTGGTGAAAGTACACCTGTTAAAAAACAAAAAGATTCAAAAGTGTTAGCAGGAAGCATAAATTATGAAGGTGCAATTAAATATAGGGCTGAAAAAATTGGAATTAATTCTACAGTATCTGAAATAGTAAAAATGGTTCAAGAAGCTACAAATACTAAGATGCCTATTGCAAAAATAGCTGATACAATAAGTGGATATTTTGTTCCAATAGTTTTTGGAATAGCTGTTTTTACATATGCTATATGGCAAATTATTTCACAAAATATTGCAACTTCATTAGATTTCTTTGTTACAGTTTTAGTAGTAGCATGTCCTTGTAGCTTAGGTTTAGCTACACCACTTGCTGTAATAATTGCAAATGGGAATGCAAGTAAAAAAGGAATTTTAATCAAGTCTTCAGATGTATTAGAAAATGCAAATAATATTAAATATGTAGTATTTGATAAAACAGGAACTCTTACTAAAGGAAAATTAAGTGTTTCTAAATATATTAATTATTCTAATGTAAAAGATTTAGAAAAAAATGTTGCATCAATTGAAAGTCTTTCAGAACATCCAATAGCAAAAGGAATAGTAAATTATGCAAAAGAAAATAATATTAAGACTTCTGAAGTAGAAGGCTTTAAGGTTTTAGTTGGACTTGGTGTATATGGAATATGTGGCGCAGATGAATTCTTTATTGGAAATATAGATCTAATGAATGAAGAAAAAATAACTATAACTTCTGAAGTAGAAGCTGATGCGAATCTTTTGAAACAAGATGGAAATACAGTTTTATATATAGCAATGAATAAAGTTTTAGTTGGTTTGATTGCATTAAAAGACATCATAAGAGAAGAAGCGGCAGAGTGTATACAAAAACTTAAAAATAGAAAAATTAATGTATATATGCTAACTGGTGATAATCCACAAACAGCAAGTAGTGTTGCAAATAGTTTGGGAATAGAACATATAATAGCTAATGTTAAACCTAAGGACAAAGCAGAAAAAATAGAAGAATTAAAACAAAATGGTATTGTTTTAATGTGTGGTGATGGAATAAATGATAGTGTAAGTTTAGTTTCATCAGATATCGGTGTTTCTATTTCAAATGGAACAGATATAGCAATAGATTCTGCAAATGTAGTTTTAATGAATGATGATATAGATAAAATAAATGATTTAATAGATATTTCTAAAAAGACTATCAAGAACATTAAACAAAATCTATTTTGGGCATTTTTTTATAATATATGTATGATACCAATAGCTGCAGGAGCTTTTGTACATTTTGGACTTAAGATTAATCCAATGATAGCAGCTGCTGCTATGGCATTAAGTAGTATAACAGTAGTGCTTAATGCTTTAAGATTAAAAAATAAGAAATGAGGAAAAAACGATGGCTGGTAAAAGAAGCAAAAGAAGAAAAAATAGGAAGATCAAATTTAGTGAGGATGCTTATATAGAGAAGAACTACATGAAGGGTGGAAAAGCTATAATACCAATTAAGCTTGAAAAACTTTCAGATTTATATATGAAGCATGACTATAAACAAATGGAACTTTCTGATGAAATGTGTAATTATATTGAAGAAATTGCTTATATGATACCAATAAATACAGACATCATTTTAGAAGTACATACTCCAAGACTTACTGAAGAGGAGCAAATTAAGGTGAAAAAATCTATTAAGAATAATTATGGTATTGAAATAGATGATGATGATTATGATATGTCTATTAATAATTTAAAATCAGGAATATTTTTGATAATAGGAATAATTCTTTTAATCATTAACCTTTTGACTGAAAATCTTTCTAATTGGCACTTATCAACATTTTTTAGTTATTTACTATCTGTTGCTTGGTGGGTATGTATTTGGGATATGTTAGAAATATTATTTGGAGACAATACCGAAATAAAATGGAAAAGACTAAATCATCAACAATTATATGATGCTCAAATAACATTTGTTTTTGATGATGAAGAAAAATAAGGATGTAAGAAAATGATACTGAATACTGGAAATAGAACTGACATACCAGCATTTTATTCAAAGTGGTTTTTAAAAAGAATAGAGGAAGGATTTGTTTATACAAGAAATCCTTTTGATAGGATGAAAATATTAAAGTATAAGTTAGATCCAAAAGTAATTGATTGTTTAGCTTTTTGCAGTAAAAATCCTCATCCTATGATTGAAAGTTTGGAAAAACTAGATAAGTTTAAACAGTTTTGGTTTGTAACTATTACTCCTTATGGAAAAGACATTGAACCTAATGTTCCAGATAAAAAACAAGTAATTGAAGATATAATAATTCTTTCTAAACATTTTGGGATTAATGCAGTTTCAGTAAGATATGATCCAATACTTATCTGTGATAGTTTTACAGTAGAAAAACATATTATGGCTTTTGAACATTTAATGAAAGCACTAAATGGATATATCACAGATTGTGTAATTAGCTTTTTAGATTTATATGAAAAAGTTAAAAGAAATGCTCCTGATTTAAGGCCACCTAGTTTAGAAGAACAACATTTAATTGCAAAAGAGTTTTCTAGAATAGCTAAAGAAAATGGAGTATTAATTCATGGGTGTTGTGAAGATGATTTTTTAAAAGACTATGGAATAGATGTTCAAGGATGTATGACTCAAGAAATAATAGAAAAAGCAATTGGTAAAAAACTAAAAGTGGCAAAAACAAAAGGAAAAAGAGAAAATTGTAATTGCTTACTTGGTGCAGATATTGGTGAATATAATTCTTGCATGCATCTTTGTAGATATTGTTATGCAAATTACAATAAAGAATTAGTAGAGAAAAATTTTAAGAATCACATTTGGACTTCACCTCTTTTAATAGGAGAAGTTAATGAAGAAGATGCTATAACAGAAGCAAAACAAGAATCTTGGATTGTAGAAGATTTAGATCAAGTATCACTTTTTTAAGAAGGAGAAATAAATGGAACAAGAAGAAAGAATAAAAGAATTTGAAAGTCATTTTGATAATGCTAAAGAAAAAGTTTTTGATTTTTCAAAAGCAATAGAAGAATTTAAAGAAACACAAAAACAAGTAGATATAGTAGATAATTATTATGGTTCTGAAGAATGGTTTATGGATAAAGATGCTTATGAATTAGGTAATATAAATAAAGATATTAAAGCTGGAATTTTAAGTGAAGATGAACCATATGAACTTTTAATGGAAAATAGAAGACTAGCTTTAGAGATGCTTGAGATAGCAACTGGGATTTTAAAGAAACAATAAGGAATAAAATATGGAATATATAAAAGAAGAAAATAGAATTTATTCAAAAGATGAAAATGGAAAGATTATTGCTGAAATAGATTTTGAAAAGTCAAATGATGCAATGATTATAACTCATACATTTGTAGATGAATCGCTTAGAGGGCAAGGTATTGCATCAAAATTAGTAGAAATGGCAATAGAAGAAATAGAGAAAAGAGGATTAAAGCCAGGTGCAACTTGTAGCTATGCTAAGTCATGGCTTGAAAAACATAAGGAGGAATAAATATGGCAACTATAGACGATTTTGATAAATTAGATATAAGAGCAGGAACAATTATTTCAGCTAAAGTATTTGAAAAAGCAAGAAAACCTGCTTATAAGTTAGAAATTGATTTTGGAGAAGAAATAGGAATAAAAAAATCATCAGCACAAATTACTGATGTTTATAAAGTAGATGAATTAGTTGGAAAACAAGTACTAGGAGTAGTTAACTTTCCACCAAGACAAGTAGCAGACTTTTTTAGTGAAGTATTAGTTCTTGGTACTTATTCAAAGCAAGGTGTTGTATTAATTAAGCCTGACATGCATGTAGAAAATGGAGATAAATTAGGTTAGAAATAAGGAGGAAAAGAAAATGGATTTTTTAGAATTAGCAAAGGAAAGATATTCTTGTAGAAAATTCAAAGATGAAAGAATTACTAAAGAGGAATTAGATAAGATATTAGAAGCGGGAAGAGTTGCACCAACAGCAAGAAACTATCAACCACAAAGAACATTAGTTATTGAAAAAGAAGATGATTTAGCTAAGTTTGATGAGTGTAGCCCATGTAGATTTGGTGCAAAAACAGTTCTTTTAGTATTTTATGATATTACTGAATCATGGAAAAGAGCAGCAAATGGTGAAGAATGTGGATTAGTTGATGGTTCAATTATTCTTACTCATTATATGTTAGAAGCATCAAGTATAGGAATAGGTAGTACTTGGGTAGGACATGTTGATCCTGCTAAAGTAAAAGAATTATTTGATATTCCAGAGAATTACTATTTTGTATCTGCACTACCACTTGGTTATCCTGCAGATGATGTAGAAGTTAATCCAAGACATTTTGAAAGAAAAGAATTAAAAGAGACTGTCTCATTTGATAGATTCTAAAAGGAGAATAAAATGAAGTTAATTTCATGGAATGTAGCTGGCTTTAGAGCAGTACTTAAAAAAGGATTTGAAGAATTTTTTAATAAAATAGATGCAGATGTATTTTGTATTCAAGAATCAAAAGTGTTAGAAGACCAATTTGATTATAGACCTGAAGGTTATCATATGTATTTGAACCCTGCAGAAAGAAAAGGATATTCTGGTACATTGGTTTTTACTAAAAAAGAACCAATATCAGTTTCTTTTGGCATGGGCGTTGAAGAACATGACCATGAAGGAAGAATAATTACATTGGAATTTGAAGACTATTATTTAGTTACAGAATATGTACCAAATGTAAAAAGAGAGCTTGAAAGATTAGATTACAGAATGACTTGGGAAGATGACTTTAGAAAGTTTTTAAAGAAACTAGAAAAGAAAAAACCAGTTGTTGTTTGTGGTGATCTTAATGTCGCACATGAAGAAATAGATATCAAAAATGCTAAGGCTAATAGAGGAAATGCGGGATTTACAGATGAAGAAAGAGGAAAATTTTCTGAGCTTTTAAAAAGTGGATTTATCGATATATATAGACACTTTTATCCAGATAAAGAAGAATATTCTTGGTGGAGTTATATGGGAAAAGCTAGAGAAAATAATGTTGGTTGGAGAATAGATTATTTTATTTGTTCTAAATCAATTATTGATAAAGTAGAAAATCCTGTTATTTATACAGATGTATTCGGCTCAGATCATTGTCCTATAGGAATAGATATTAATTTAAAATAGAAGGCAAAAAATGAGAAACTTAGAAGAATACTTAAAAATAAGAACAATTAATTATAAGAGTTTAATTAAATATGGTTTTAAGAAAGATGATAAAGGATACCTCTTTGAAAAAGATATTTTAGATGGTAGCTTTTGCGTCTTAATTAGAGTGTCTGAAAATGAAAAGTATTCTAAAGTGATAGAAAAAGATTTAGAAGAAGAATATGTTTTAGTAGATGTAGAAGAAGCTGTAGGAGAATTTGTTGGTAAAGTACGTTTTGAGTATGAAAATGTCTTAAAAGATATGATTGAAAAATGTACTGAATTAGAATTGTTCAAAGAAAATCAAACTAAAGAAATAATTCAAGCTGTATATGATACATGGGGTGATAATTTAGAATTTTTATGGGATAAGTTTGAAAGTACTGCAATTGTAAGAAATAAGAATACTGAAAAATGGTATGGACTTTTTATGAGAATTAAAGCAGATAGATTAGGTATAGATTCTGAAAAAGAAGTAGAAGTTCTAAATGTGCATTATTATAAAGATAAAACACAAGATGTAGTAGATAATAAGTCTGTATTTTTAGGCTATCACATGAATAAGAAAAGCTGGCTTTCAATTATACTTGATGGGTCATTAGATAATGATAAAATAATGGACTTTTTAAAAATAAGTTATGATTTAGCAGGAGGAGATAAAAAGAATACTAAAATAGATGAGTATTCTAAAAAGGTTTATGAATATTTAACTTTAATTCCAAGGGGAAAAGTTGTAACTTATGGCCAGATAGCAAAATATTTAGGAAACAAAGGATTGTCTAGAATAGTTGGTACTATTCTTCATAATAATCCAGATGGTGACAAATATCCTTGCTATAAAGTATTAAATGGAAAAGGAACTTTAGCTGAAAAATTTGTTTTTGGTGGAGCAGAAATACAAAAAGAAAGACTTGAAAAGGAAGGAATTGAAGTTAAAGATAATAAAGTTGATTTAAAAAAATATCAATGGAATGAAGGTAAATAAAATGGAATTTAATAGTTTAATACCAGAACTTTCTGTTTCTAATATTGAAACAAGTAGAAAGTTTTATGAAGATATTGGTTTTAAATTAGAATATGAAAGAAAAGAAGATAAATTTTGTTTCATGAGTTTGGAAAAAAACCAAATAATGTTACAAGAACAAAATGATAATTGGACAGTAGGAAAAATGGAGTATCCATTTGGAAGAGGGATAAACATTAGTATGAGAGTTAAAGATGTTGAAAAAATGTATGAGGCTCTAAAACAAAAAAATATAAAAATGTATCTAGATTTAGAAGTGCATCATTATAGAGCAGATGATACTGTTTATGATGATAGAGAATTTTTAATTCAAGATCCAGATGGATATTTATTAAGATTTAATGATTAAGAAAAGAGGATAAAAAAATGAAAATATTAGTAGGAACAAAAAATCCTCGGTAAACTACAAGGTGCAAAAGAAGCTTTTGAATGCTTTTTTAAAGATGTAGAAGCTGATGGATATAAAGCCGAATCTGGAGTGGGAGACCAACCAGTAAATTTAGAAATATATAATGGAGCAAGAAATAGAGTAGATAACTCTATAGAATATGCTAAAGAAAATGGATTAGAATATGATTACTATGTTGCTATTGAATCAGGTATAGCAAATGTACTTGGAAGATGGGAAATAGTAAATATTGCAGTTATAAAAGATAAAGAAGGATATGAAAGTTTTGGATCAAGTGCAGGATTTCCAGTTCCTGAAAAATATGTAGACAAAATAATAGAAACTGACTTAGGATGTGTAATGGATGAAATATTTAATGAATCAGAACTTGGAAAAGGTAAAGGCGGAATAGGAATGCTTACTAAAGATAATATAAGTAGAATAGACCTTACTAAAGATGCTTTTATTATGGCTCTTACACAATTTGTGAATGGAGATAAATGGAAGGATTAATATCTTATGAAAACGGAAGAAAAAATTAAAATAATTGAAGTGGTTATAAATATTATGTAAAACTATTTACAAAAAATAAATAATCAATTATAATAATTGCTAGAAAAAATATATGTTATCAAGAGTGGACGAGAGAATCGGCTCTATGACTCCACAGCAACCTATTTAAATTAGGTGCTAATACCGACAAGGTACAAGAGTACTTTGGATGATGATTTAAAAATGAATTATCAAGCCTTTGTACGTAGTACAAAGGCTTTTAATATGAATACTTGAAAGACATATATAAATTTTACTTAAAAAGGAGAAAAGAAATGAGAAAATTATTTACATCAGAAAGTGTTACTGAAGGACACCCAGACAAATTATGTGATTATATTTCAGATTCAGTATTAGATGCGCATTTAGAGCAAGATCCAAACTCTAGAGTAGCATGTGAAACTGTAGCTGGAAAAGGAGAAATTTTTGTTACAGGAGAAATAACATCAAATGCCAATGTTGATATCGAACAAATTGTAAGAGATACAATTAAAAAAGTTGGATATGATAATGCAGAAACAGATATTGATTATAGAACTTGCAAAGTTACTATAAATATGTCAAAACAATCTTCTGATATAGCATTAGGAGTTGATAAATCATTAGAGGATAAAGATGGTGAGCATGTTGAATCAGAAGGTGCAGGAGACCAAGGGTTAATGTTTGGATTTGCATGTAGTGAAACAGAAACTTATATGCCACTTCCAATCTATTTAGCACATGAACTTGCACATAGACTATTTTATGTTAGAAAGAAAAATATAATTGATTACTTAAGACCAGATGGAAAAGTTCAAGTAACTGTAGAATATGAAGATGATGTTCCTTTAAGAGTAGATACTGTTGTTGTATCAACACAACATAAGGTAGATGCTGATATGGACAAGTTAAGGGAAGATATTAAAAAGCATGTAATTGAATATATAATTCCTAAAGATTTATTAGATGAGAATACAAAATACTATATAAATCCAACTGGAAGATTTGTAATAGGTGGACCACTTGGTGATAGTGGGCTTACAGGAAGAAAGATAATTGTTGATACATATGGTGGATATTCTCGTCATGGTGGTGGAGCATTTTCTGGAAAAGATCCAACTAAAGTTGATAGATCTGCAGCATATATGGCAAGACATATTGCAAAAAATATTGTTGCAAATGGTTATGCTAAAAAGTGTGAAATACAATTTTCATATGCTATAGGTGTTGCAAAACCTGTATCAGTATATGTTGATACTTTTGGAACAAATACTATTCCAGAAGAAGAAATAGTAAATAAAATAAATGAGAAATTCGATTTAACACCAAGAGGTATTATAAATTACTTACATCTTCAAGAACCAATTTATAGAATAACAACTAACTATGGACATTTTGGAAAAAATGATTTACCTTGGGAAAAAATTGTTGAACTATAAAGAAAAAATTAGTAAAATAAGAGTGAAATTATTTCACTCTTATTTTTTATTTAAGGAGAAATAGATGGAAAATAAAAAAATTAAAGCAGCATGTCTTACAAATGCGTTTTTAGTAGATATGGTAATATTTGCTACAATTTGTATGTTTACTGGCTTTAGATTTATGCCTGGTGATTTAATATTAGAAACAACAAAAATTGAAATGTTTAAATTCTTTACAGTAGATTCAAATATTCTTTTAGGAATTGCTGCTTTTATTCTTATGATTTATCAATTAAAAGTTTATGCTAGAAAAATAGATAGTATTCCTAAATGGGTATATCTTTTAAAATTATCTGCAACAGGGTGTGTAACATTAACTTTGATGGTTACTGCATGTTACTTAGCACCTTTTTCAAAATTCGGCTATTTTGAGTTCTTTAAAAACAGTAATTTATTTTTCCACTTCTTAGTTCCAGTAGTAAGTATTATAAGTTTTATGTTTTTAGATAATACAAATAAAATAAAATTCAAAGATACTTTTATATGTGTTATTCCAGTAGTAATATATGCAATTTATTACATTATTAATGTATTTACTCATTTAGAAAATGGTAAAACAACTCCTAAATATGATTTTTATGGATTTGTAAAAGGTGGCATAGGCTCAATAGTATTTGTTGCAGTTTTAATATTACTTATAACATTTATTTTCGATATAATCCTTTATGGAATAAATAAAAAATTATATAAAGAAAAAGGAAAAGAGGTTTAAAAAGTTATGGACGAAAAATTATTAGGTTTTGGTTGCATGAGACTTCCAATGAAAGATGGAGAAGTAGACAAAGATGAGTTTAACAAGATGATTGATTATTACATGGAGCAAGGATTTAATTATTTTGATACTGCTCATGGTTACTTAGGAGGAAAGAGTGAAACAGCAATTAGAGATTGCTTAAGTTCAAGATACCCAAGAGAAAAATATATTTTAACAGATAAATTAACAGAACCTTATTTTAAATCTCAAGAAGAAATAAGACCATTTTTCGAAAAACAATTAGAGTGGTGTGGAGTAGAATATTTTGATTATTATTTGATGCATGCTCAAGACAAAAATATTTATGAACATTTTCAAAAATGTCATGCATATGAAGAATGCTTAAAATTAAAAGAAGAAGGATTAATTAAGCACTTAGGAATATCATTCCATGACAAAGCAGAAGTATTAGAAAAAATACTTACAGATCATCCTGAGATAGAAATTGTTCAAATACAATTTAATTATGTTGATTATGAATCAGCAGCTGTTCAATCTAAGAAGGTTTATGAGGTTTGTAGAAAGTTTAATAAACCTGTACTTGTTATGGAACCAGTAAAAGGTGGTGGACTAGTAAATCTTCCAGATGAAGCTAAAAAGATGTTAGATGATTTAGGTGGAAACAATAGTTATGCAAGTTATGCTATAAGATTTGCAGCAAGCTTTGATGGAATGTATAAGGTTTTATCTGGAATGAGTAATTTTGAACAATTAAAAGACAATGTTGATTTTATGAAGGATTTCAAAAAACTATCTGAAGAAGAAACACAAACAGTTCTTAAGATTGGAGAAATGCTTAGAGAATTAGGCGGTATTCCATGTACTGCATGTAGATATTGTACAGAGGGATGCCCTATGAAAATAGCTATTCCAGATTTATTCTCATGTTATAATTCGAAAGTTCAATTTAAAGATTGGAATGCAAGTTATTATTATAATATTCATACTCAAGAAGGTGGAAAAGCATCTGAATGCCTAAAATGTGGTATGTGTGAAAACATATGTCCACAACATTTACCTATAAGAGAATTACTTGAAAAAGTAGCAAAAGAATTTGAGGAGTAAAATATGGAATATAGAAGATTTGGAAATAAAATAGTTGCAAGAATAGATAAGGGTGAAGAAATCTTAGAAAAGATTAAAGAAATTTCACTAAAAGAAAATATCAAGCTTGCAAATGTAAATGCATTAGGTGCTACAAATGATTTTACAGTAGGTGTATTTAAAGTAGATGAGAAAAAATATTATTCAAATGAATTTAAGGGAAACTTTGAGATAGTATCTCTTACTGGCTCTATTAATACTATGAATGATGAATTTTATACACATATTCATATGTCTGCTGGTAATGATAAAGGAGAAGTATTTGGTGGACATTTGAATAGAGCAATAGTTTCTGCAACTTGTGAAATGTTTATAGAAATAATAGATGGCAAAGTGGATAGATATTTTGATGAAGATGTAGGACTTAATTTGTTTAAATTTTAGATAAAAATATAACTAAAAAGGGGGTAAGAATGTCAAAAGTAAAAATAGTTATTGGAATAATTGTTGCTTTAGCTATAGTTATTGGACTGGTTTTAGCTTTTAATACTTATAAAAAAAGAGTAGAAGAACATAACAATAATAGTAATAATAATATAGTTAAAACTGAGACTGAAAAAGAAAATGTTATTAAGGAAGATATAGTGAGTAAAATTGTAATAGAAGTAAATGGCAAAGAATTAGAAATAGAATTAGAGAATAATAAAGCTACAGAAGAATTAATCCAAAAATTAAAAGAAGGTCCAATAGAAGTTGAAGCAGAAGAGTATGGAGAATTTGAAAAAGTTGGTCCATTAGGCTTTTCTTTAACAAAAGATGATAAACAAATTGAAACAAATCCAGGAGATGTGGTATTATATCAGGGAAATAAGATTAGCATTTTTTATGCATCTTCAGCATGGGAATATACAATGCTTGGAAAAGTTAAAAATATTAAAAGTAGCGATCTTAAAAACATTTTAGGTGATGGAGATGTTACTTTAGTTTTAAAAATAAAATAAAGGAAGAGGCGATAATTATGGCAAAATTTTTAGTTTCATATTTTTCAGCTAGTGGTGTTACAAAAGGGGTAGCAGAAAAAATAGCAAGAGCTATTAATGGTGATTTGTTTGAAATCGAACCAGCTCAAAAATATACAAGTGAAGATTTAGATTGGACAAATAAAGAAAGCAGATCAAGTATAGAAATGAATAACAAATCTTCAAGACCAAAAGTTGCAAGAAAAGTTGAAAATTTAAGTGAATATGATACTGTTCTAATAGGATTTCCTGTTTGGTGGTATACCGCACCAACAATAGTTAATACTTTTATTGAAGAAAATGATTTGTCAGGAAAAAATGCATATGTATTTGTAACTTCTGGTACATCAGAAGTTGAAGGTAGTTTCAATGACTTAAAAAATCAATATCCAAATATTAATTTTATTAGTGGAAAAAGATTTTCAGGAAATGAAACTGCAGAAGATATTAATAAATGGTTAATATAATTTTTAAAATAGAGATGAATTTAAATTCATCTTTATTTTTTTATTTGTAAGAGTTATAATCTACTTGTAAATTTAGTATTTATGAGGTAAATATTATGGAGATTCAATTAGATGAAAAACTAGATGAAAAGTATTATAAAAGACTAGATGATGAGTTTAACAATTATGCTATAAAAAATGGTTTAGAGTGTGAATATAAACCATTTACATTTACAGCAAGAGAAAATGGTGAAGTCTTAGGAATGATTACAGGACATAGCTATTATAATGAAGTTCATATAAGTGATCTTTTAGTATTCGAAGAAAACCGAGGAAAACATATAGGAACTGATTTAGTAAAATTTGTTGAAGATTATCATAAAAAATTAGGATTTAATGAATTTACTCTTAGTACATATGAATTTCAAGCACCACTATTTTATAAGAAATGTGGTTATGAAGTAGAATATGTTAGAGAAAATAAAGATAACCCCAAATTAAGTAAATACTATTTTATAAAACATATTTAAAAGAAAAGGAAAAAATAGATGAAAACAGAAAAAAACATACTTATTGCATTCCTTCTTAATTTAGCTTTTTCTGTTATGGAATTTATTGGAGGAATCTTTACAGGAAGTGTTGCTATTATATCTGATTCTATTCACGATATTGGTGATGCTGCAAGTATAGGTATAGCATACTTCTTGGAGAGAAAAAGTAAGAAAAAACCTGATGAAAAATATACTTATGGTTATATAAGATATTCAATATTAGGAAGTTTAATAACAACACTAATTTTAATTATAGGTTCAAGTTTTGTTATTTATAATTCTGTACTTAGAATCCTAAATCCAGTAGAAATTAATTACGATGGAATGATATTATTTGCAGTATTTGGAGTAATAGTTAATTTCTTAGCTGCAACATTTACAAGAGAAGGTGATTCTTTAAATCAAAAATCAGTTAATCTTCATATGTTAGAAGATGTATTAGGTTGGGTAATAGTATTAATAGGTGCTATTATTATGAAATTTACAGACATAAGTTTAATTGACCCAATTCTATCTATAGGAGTAGCTGCTTTTATTTTAATAAGTGCACTTAAAACATTAAAAGAGATAGTAGATATATTCTTAGAGAAAACACCTGATGGTGTTAATTTAGAAGAAATAAAAGAACATATTATTTCTATTGATGAAGTATTAGATGTTCATCATATCCATATAAGATCAATAGATGGATTTAGAAATTATGCAACAATGCATGTAGTATTTGAAGGAAAACTTCCAGAAGTTAAAGCAAAAGTTAAAGAAGAACTTGCAGAACATGGAATTGAGCATACAACAATTGAGTTCGAAGAAAAGGATGAAGCATGTGACTGCAAAGAATGTGAAATAAAGGGTGAGTGCGGTACGTGTGATCATCATCACCATCACCACCATCATCATTAAAATAATAAAAAAGCCGGCAAAGGTTGATTTTTGCCGGCTTTTTTGTTATCATAGACAAAATATTCAAAAAAATAAATAGATATGAAGAAAGGAGAATGCTTATATGAAGAAAGAAGAACTTTATGAAATTCTAAAAGAGAATAATATTGAATTTGAAAAGGTTGATCATGCACCAGCTTATACAGTTGAAGATATTATTTCTTTTAATTTGAGCAACCCAGAATGGGGAGCAAAAAATCTATTCTTAAGAGATGATAAGAAAAGAAATTATTATCTTTTAGTTGCACCAGAAGAAAAACAAATCAATATTAAAGATTTCCAAGAAAAAGCTGGAACTCGAAGATTATCTTTTGGATCTGAAGATGATTTAAAAGCAAAGCTAGATTTATATAGAGGAGCAGTTTCTCCCTTTGGAATATTAAACAATATTGATAAAGATGTTATTGTGTATATTGATGATTTCTTTAAAGGTGAACATATGTGGATTCATCCTTGTGAGAATGATGCATCTGTATATATAAAAACAGAGGATGTATTTAACTTAATTAAAGGACATGGAAATACTGTAAATTATATAAAAATATAACTTTTAATCTACATAAAACAGGGATATACAAAAATATGTAAAATTTTTAGCAGTTACCTATTGACATTGCTAAAATTAGTGATAGAATGTAATTGTAAAAAGAAAAAAACATATGTGCATACCCTAGAAAAAAGAGTATCAACACATACAAATTATTTTTTAAAAGGAGTGATTTTTATGATGATGATACCAAGAAAAAGAAATGAGTTTGATTTGTTTGATGACTTTTTCGGAAGAGATGATTTCTTCCCAAGAAGAGAATCACAAATGATGAAAACAGATATCAAAGAAAAGAAAGACAAATACACAATTGAGATGGATTTGCCAGGATACGAAAAAGAGAATATTTCTCTAGAACTAAAAGATGGATATTTGGAAGTGTCTGCAGAAGTTCATAAAGAAGAAAATAGTGATGAGAATGAAAAATTCATTCACAAAGAAAGATTTTATGGACATTGTTCAAGAAACTTCTATGTAGGAGATCAAATTAAAGAAGAAGACATTAAAGCAGAATTTAAAAATGGTATTCTTACTATTGATGTTCCAAAGAAAGATCAAAATGAGGCTCTTCCAGAATCAAAGAAAATAGAAATTATGTAGCCAATTATAAAGATAGGAACTTTAAAAAAAGTTCCTATCTTTTTTTATTTTACTAATTGAAAAGATAAATAAATATCTATATAATCATTTTAGATAAAACTAAAGATAAGAAGGTTTTTTTATGAAAGAAAAAGGAGTACTTCTTCCAATATTTTCACTTCCTACAAAATATGGAATTGGCGATTTTGGATATGAAGCTTATGAATTTGTAGATATATTAAGTGATAACAATATAAAGTTTTGGGAAATATTACCAATAAATGCTAGTGAAGGATTACCTTATTCACCAATTAGTTATTATGCATTAGATGAGAATTATATTTCTTTAGACAAATTAAAAGAGTTTGGACTTTTAGATGATATTGAAGTTAGAGAAAATACAGATAGAGCAATTTATGATGACTTTAAGATTAAGTATTATAAGATGGCATTTGAAAGATTTAAACCAGCTGAAATATATGATGATTTTGTAAAGAATATTGAAATGCAACACTATGCAGAATTCATGAGTGAAAAAACTGGAGAGCCAAAAGAATACTATTTATTTTTACAATATATTCTTTATAAACAATGGTTAGAACTTAAGACATATGCTAATTCAAAAGGTGTAGAAATAATTGGAGATATGCCAGTATATCCTGTTTTTGATTCAGTTGATACAAAGTATAATCCTGAATGTTTTGAAATGGAAAATGGCAAATTTACATACGAATCAGGTACACCTCCAGACTATTTTAATGCAGATGGTCAAAAATGGAAAAGTCCTGTTTATAACGTAGAAAATATGAAGAAAGATAACTTTAATTATCTAGTAAATAGATTTGATTATTTCTTAGAATTATTTGATAAAGTAAGAATAGATTATTTTAGAGGTTATGATTCATTTTTTAGAATCCCTATGGGAAAATCTGGAAAAGAAGGGCAATATGTAGAAGGAGTTAGTTACAATTTCTTTGATGAACTATTTAAAGATCATATAGTTAATGTTGATGATTTAATCATAGAAGATTTAGGTGATATTAGAGAAGAAACTGTAAGACTTCGTGAACATTATAATTTTACAAGACAAAAGATTTTACAATTCTCACTAGATTTAGAAAACCTATGTGATAGAGATAATAATCAAGAAAATGTTTTGATATTTCCTGGAAATCATGATTGTTCTACAACATATGGTTGGTATAAAACCTTAAGTGATGAAAACAAAGAACGTCTAAAAGAATTCTTAAGAAGAAATGAATGTTATGATATTAATGTTAATATTGGTATTATGCAATATCTATTAAAATGTAAAGCTAGAATTGCTGTTGTGACAGTACAAGATATTTTAGGATTAGATGATAGTGCTAGAATAAACTTACCTGGAACATTAAGTAGAGATAATTGGTCTTGGAAATTAAAAGATTTTAATGATTTAAAAATTAGAATTAAAGATTTTAATATATAAATAAATAAAAGCTATCTAACGGAAAGCTAAAGTAAATTTACCTAACCGAAAGAACGCAAAAATAAGTTTAGTTTTAAATTAAGCTGCGTCCTTTTTGGGCGCAGTTTTTTTATATAAAGGAGGATAAAAAATGGAAACAAGAGTTGCAGTAATAGGAATCATTGTAGAAAAGAAAGAAAGCGTTCCAGCTTTAAATGAATTATTATCAGAATATGGAGATGATATTGTAGGAAGAATGGGAATACCATATCACAAGAAAAATATAAATGTTATTTCTATAGTTATTGATAGCACGCAAGATAAAATAAACACCTTAAGTGGAAAAATAGGAAGATTGGATGGAGTATATGCAAAAACAGCTTACAGTAATGTGTAAAGATTTAATAGACACTTTAAGTAAAAAACATATTTTAAGAAAAAATGAATATTTATTTTTAATTCAAAACAGAAATCTATGTAAAGAATACTTATTTGAAAAAGCAAGAGAAGAAAAAGAAAAGTATTATGGAAAAGATATCTATGTAAGAGGTCTTATAGAATTTACTAATATTTGTAAAAATAATTGCCTTTATTGTGGAATAAGAAAAGATAATAAAAATATCGAAAGATATAGACTTTCAGAAAAAGAAATCTTAGATTGTGCTAAAGAAGGATATGATTTAGGTTTTAGGACTTTTGTACTTCAAGGAGGAGAAGATTCATATTTTACAGATGAAAGGTTAATTAGCATAATAAGTAAAATAAAGAAAGCTTATCCAGATGCTGCTATTACTTTATCTATTGGTGAAAGAGATTATGCAAGTTATAAAAGACTAAGAGAAGCTGGAGCAGATAGGTATTTATTAAGACATGAAAGCGCAAATAAAAAACATTATAAAAAGATTCATCCTAAAGAGATGGATTTTGATAATAGAATAAAATGTATTAAAGAATTAAAGTCTTTAGGATATCAAGTAGGATGCGGCTTTATGGTAGGAAGTCCATATCAGACAGAAGAAATGCTTGCTCAAGAATTACTATTTTTAAAAAGAGTTAATCCTGCAATGTGTGGAATTGGACCATTCATTTCACATAAAGATACACCATTTAGTAATGAAGAATCAGGAAC
>JAEEGL014224813.1_pt1 | contig 61238 bp, 48 predicted proteins | sample 9134231 | NCBI WGS metagenome assembly JAEEGL01 (sample SAMN16246548, study PRJNA631951) | gut metagenome | biome: gut microbiome; feature: rumen; material: fiber-attached | host: Bos | place: Iran: Karaj | collected 2018-10
ATGCTGAAGGCCACCTTCGACGAGAAGGAGAACTGCTGGCGCCTGAACGGTGTGAAGCGCTTCATCACCAATGGTGATAGCGACATCCACCTGGTGCTGGCTCGCTCTGAGGAAGGCACCAAGGACGGACGCGGTCTGTCGATGTTCATCTACGACAAGCGCCAGGGCGGTGTGAACGTACGCCACATCGAGCACAAACTCGGTATTCATGGTTCACCCACCTGTGAGCTGACCTACAAGAACGCGAAAGCAGAACTCTGCGGAAGTACGCGTCTTGGACTGATTAAATACGTGATGGCTCTGATGAACGGTGCTCGTCTAGGTATTGCCGCTCAGTCTGTTGGTGTTGAGCAGGAGGCATACAACGAGGGACTTGCTTACGCCAAGGAGCGTCAGCAGTTCGGTGACAAGATTATCAATTTCCCCGCTGTCTACGATATGCTTTCCCGTATGAAGGCCAAACTCGATGCCGGTCGTTCTCTGCTTTATGAGACAGCCTGCTATGTTGATGTATACAAGTGCCTTGAGGACATCGAGCGCGACCGTAAGTTGGAACCCGAAGAGAAACAGGAACTGAAGAAGTACCAGCGTCTCGCTGATGCCTTCACACCGCTTGCCAAGGGTATGAACTCCGAGTACGCCAACCAGAACGCCTACGATGCCATCTCTATCCATGGCGGCTCAGGCTTCATCATGGAGTACAAGAGTCAGCGTCTGTTCCGTGATGCCCGCATTTTCTCAATCTACGAGGGTACCACCCAGTTGCAGGTGGTTGCAGCTATCCGCTACATCACCAACGGAACGATGCTGAACAATATCAAGGACATGCTAGCCGCTCTGCCTACTGAGGCCAATACAGCTCTGAAGGCTCGTATTGAGAAGCTGATTCCCGTATACGAAGAGGCTCTCGCCAACGTGAAGGCTCTCGAGAATCAAGACGCACAAGACTTCCTCGCTCGTCGTCTCTATGACATGACAGCCGAACTTGTGATGAGTCTGTTGATTATCCGTGATGCAGCTAAGGCTCCAGAACTCTTCGAGAAGAGTGCTAACGTCTACGTTCGCATGACTGAAGAGGATGTTCTCGGTAAGAGTGTCTACATCAAGAACTTCAAGGTCGAGGATCTCGACAGTTTCCGTGCCTGTTAAGATATAGGCTTAATACAAACGAAAAGAAGGATGTGTCCGATGTACACATCCTTCTTTTGTTATTTAATCTTGCTCACATCATGTCAGGTATGAGCAAGTTCTCTTCCGTGGTTATTTTACAACGACTTTCTTACCACCGCGAACATAGATGCCCTTACGGTTTGGGCGACCTTCGCGACGCACACCTCTCAGATCGGTGTAAGCAACAGTGGGCTCATCGCGAGCGACATTCTTAATACCCGTCGAACCGACAGAGAGACGGATATCACGAGTACCGAGCGGCGACCAGTCACTGCTAACACGTAACAGATAGTTACCATCAGGGAGCGTACCACCAACCATCATAGTGTCTACCACAGCCATTAATCGCTCACCTTTAGCGAAAGAAAGTGTTTGACCACCAGAACGACGCTCAGTCAGTTGACCATTATCAGCTACATCATAAAGTGTATAACGAGCTTTCTCTGAGCCAGTGAAGTCTTTCGGAGTATAAGGGAAGCCCGTCGTCAGGTGAAGTTCAAGATTGAGAGGCTGCCCACTGGCTACTGCGGTATCGCCTACAAGACGAATAGACGGTTCGTCACGAACTATGAATTCTTTGTATTTCTCACAACTGGTAATATCCTCCATATTCTCCCAATTGATTTTTTCATTGATATAAGACCACACGTAATACCAACCACCTCTGCGGATCTCATGTTCAATATCAAGAGAAAACTTATAAGAACCATCTTTGGCTTTCTCGGGAAGTGCGACGAGATAGTCGTAGATAGCCTTTTCCTCTCTCTTATACGTCATCTGATGATTCTCGGCAGCATCAGAGATACGAGCATGCAAGTAGATTGAGTCGGAAGGTTTCACGTTAGGAACCGTAACATCAGGAATGTCTGCAAAATCTACATGATAGACAAGATGTCCCAGATGTACCTCACCATCATCCTCCACCGTCGTCGCCTGATAGTCACCATCATAGGTATCTTTCTGTTCATAATAGCTCGAGTTTTCCACATATTCATCATACGTTCCCATCAGGTTCTCCACCTCGACGACACAGTCGGCCAAGGCAGTACCATCAGGCAGGCAAAGAGCCAAGTAGACGATACCACCACGCATTGGTTTGAATCCAAAAGTGACATCAGCACTCTCTTTTACCCGAAGATATACACCGCTCAATAATGGATCACCCTCGGAATACGGGGTATCATCAGTGATATCGTCTAACTTGACATCACCGAAATAATATGGCAGAAGTACCAATGGCATTGTACTTTCGAAAGGACCATTATTATAAATAGTAGCCTTAATCTCATTACTCATTGCAACACGTGCCGGTCCACCAGTAAAGCCAATTTTCTTAATCTCCAGATCGGGGGGCAAACGAAAAAGGAAGAAACGATTATCATCTGTACGTCCTGCGATGACATTATACTCCAAGGAACCAACCAGATGCCAATCGCTACCAGGAATATTGGGGAATTTCAGCATCGGGTAGAGCACCTGCAGATCTCCGGGCTTGAAAAGCGTTGAATCAATCCAGACCTCATGGAAATTTAATGACCTGTTATAGACAATGCTATCGGAAGGATCACCTTTATAAATCGGTTTCAGAGTACCATCTTCTTCTCGTGTGCCAAGAGCAAAATCTACAAGGACATTGTCATATGAATATGATCTGAACTTATAGCTGAAACGGACGGTATCCTGACCTTCAACACTTATGGGATCTAATTCATTAAGCCATACCTGAGGAATGGCAGTCTGGGAGTGGGTACCCTCTGGAGCGGGTTTTACTCCAATAATAACATCCTGTCCCATACAAAACCCGATACGACTGGAACTTGCTCCTGCACTAGTATTGTTATAAGGATTGAGTACGGCGAGAGCAAAATATCCGTCATCCGTTCCTTCCCATCCCCAGTTAATATGAAAAAGTCCATTGCCGTCATAACCGTCGCAGACAAAAGAATGTCCAGTTTCATCAGTATCGCCGGAATACTGCACGGGACGTCCCTCGGCCAATTCGTCATAGATCATCTGCTCCCACTCATCAATACCGCAGCAGACACGCTTGACAGAACGGAGAGCAGGATCGTAGCCAAAATACTTGACTAGGGCCTCGACAACCTCCTGTGCGTCAGAGTACGAACCCTCAGGGGAATAACCCATATAAACCGACTGACTACAATAGCGCATCAACGTAGCCACCGCATCCTGCTGAGCCTTTGTGCCCTGAATCTCATATCGCTTGAGTTCATAGTTGGGCACTACATAAGTATCAAGCATGTTATCCCAGTCGAAGGTGACGGACGGCAGGGCTTCAATATGCCATATCTTTTCTTTATTCTGGTAAGCCGTCTTCAGATCATAGGCAGGAATCTCCGATGTCGCGGCCCTCGGCCACTTGTGATAGTTCATGATCTGAGCCATCGCAGTGGCAATGCAACCGACATAGGAGGCCTCACCCTCATAGTCTGGATTTGCACCTTCATAGAGAGGTACCTTATTATTATATGGAAATCCTTGATCCCATGTGGTCTTCAGCAAGGGATTGATGGGAGCACGCTCTGCCCGCGTCTTTTTCACCTTTATCGCATGCTGGAAGACGCCATCGACGAAATCATTTCTTTTACCCAACGTCTTCATGGCCGCGTCATAGCTCTTCAGCCATACACGCATGTTCTCTGGCATTTTCTCCCAGTCGATCTTACCTTTAGCAGAATAGCCAAGTACAGGTAAGGATCGACTATCTGCAGAAGCGATAACATATCCACCGCCATCTATATTGAAAGCATAGATACTTTGAGCCTCCACCTTGGTTGCATCTAGTCTCGTAGTCGCATTAGCATTCAGACCTCTGGTTTTTGCTGCCGAGTTACTCGCGAGATACCGTAAGGCACGTTCCTTAGCCTGCTGTTCTGTAATCTGTTGGGCCATGACATTAAGAGTCAGGAGGGCCAGCACAAATAAAAAGAGTAGTCGTTTTACCATTCTCAATATAATTTATGATTGATTAAAATGTAAAGGTACACACTTTCTTTATAAAAACGATATAAAATAAGTTAAAAGTGTTGTTACGACGATAAGATTGCGTATCTTTGTAATTAATAAAAGAAACAGTTCCTTCAAATAATGGAGTTGTCGCTAACCGTTAAAATCTATGGCTTCACATAACGAATTTGGGAGATGGGGCGAAACACAGGCCGCCGAGTATCTTGAAAAGAAAGGGTATACGATTATCGAACGCGACTGGAAATCCGGACGCAGAGACATTGATATTATTGCGCTTGACAAGGACATTGTTGTATTCGTCGAGGTGAAGACCCGTCGAAACAACACTTTCGGCGAACCTGAGGAGGCCGTCGACTATTGGAAACAGCAAAACTTAAAACAGGCCATCAACCACTATGTAAAATCGAAAAACATCCGTCAGGATTTACGATTCGATATCATCTCCGTCGTTGGAGCATTGGAAAATGAACTAGAGATCAAGCATATCAAGGATGTTGCGCTCATATAGATAAACCTATAAAGACTCCAATAGAATCTCTATTAAACGGGGCACGGCATAATCACTAAACTGCGTCTCAGGAATCCATATATAATCACTAGGAAGTTCTGGTTTTACGTCCGTCTCAAGCAAATAGAAGTCTGCATAGAGGACACGGTGGGTAAGCACATGTTTGACATCCCGACGGAGTGAAACGAGAGTCCCATTTATTCCTCTCAGGGTATTGAGGATCTCCGAGTCAGAGGACTTCGTCAGACCATCCTTCCCCTCCGAAAGGATGGTAGGAGAATATGGTTCCCACAATCCTTGCCAAATATCCCCCGCTCCACGTCGATGAATAGCCGTTTCACCTTGACAACGGATATAGACATAAACAAGATGACGCTCACATACCTTCAAGTTTTTCAACTTCACAGGCAAATTACCAACCTTCCCAGAGCGAAAAGCCTCACAGCTCTCCATCAACGGACAGACAGTACAGTGCGGTGACTGTGGGGTACACTGGATGGCTCCAAAGTCCATGATGGCCTGATTATAGACGGCATTTAGGTGTCGACAGTTATCTTTTTGCTTTTGACAAGAGGTTTCAGGAAGAAGACTCTGAGCAAGGGCGGAAAAGGTCTTTTTTCCTTCTGTGGTATTGATGGGGATATTGACACCAAAATAACGGGCGAGAACTCGATATACATTCCCATCGACCACAGCTGCAGGCAAATCAAAAGCTATGCTTCCGATGGCAGCAGCAGTGTAGTCACCCACTCCCTTCAGTCGCCGAAGATCTTCCAACGTATTGGGAAAATGGCCAAGGTCAATAATCTGACGAGCGGCATAGTGCAGGTTCCTTGCACGACTATAATAACCAAGCCCTTGCCACTCACGAAGCACTTCATCTTCTGTTGCTGCAGCCAGTGCCTCCACGGTTGGCCAACGGCATATGAACCGTTCCCAATACTCCCAGCCCTGCTTTACCTGTGTCTGCTGGAGGATAATCTCCGAAAGCCATATAGCATAAGGATCACGAGTCTGCCGCCAAGGCAAGTCACGACCGTTCTCACGAAACCATTGCAGAAGCGTTAATGCAAAATCCATACCGTCAGATTCAGCAACAGACTATAAGACCATAGGACAATCTGGCCCCGCAGTCCATTACATTATATTACAACTTTCCCTGGTCACCCAAATAGCTATCCTTGAAACCAAGGAAATAGAGTACTCCATCAAGACCTATCGTGTTGATGCTCTGCTTTGCGTTAGCAACCACACGCGGTTTTGCATGGAAAGCAATACCCAGGCCGGCCTCAGAGATCATCGGAAGGTCATTAGCGCCATCGCCCACAGCAATCGTCTGAGCCAAATTTACTTTCTCCACCTGAGCAATGAGTTTCAGTAGTTCAGCCTTACGATGACCGTCAACAATCTCTCCGACATAACGTCCCGTAAGTTTGCCGTCCTCACCAATCTCGAGTTCGTTGGCATATACATAGTCGATTCCATAACGTCGCTGTAGATACTCACCGAAATAGGTGAATCCTCCCGAGAGAATTGCAATCTTGTAACCACAACGTTTCAAAATAGTCATCAGACGGTCTACCCCCTCAGTAATGGGTAGATTCTCTGCGATCTCTTGCATCACACTCACATCAAGTCCTTTTAACAGGGCCACTCTACGTGTAAAACTTTCTTTGAAATCTATTTCACCACGCATAGCACTTTCCGTGATGGCCCGCACCTCAGCCCCCACACCATTTCGTTCTGCAAGTTCGTCGATACACTCCGTCTGGATGAGCGTCGAATCCATATCAAAACAGATCAGTCGACGCATACGACGGAACATGTCGTCTTTTTGGAAAGAGAAGTCTATCTCCATCTCCGACGAAAGCTTCATCAGTTTCGACTGCATCTCCTTCCTGTCACGAGGCTCACCGCGCAACGAGAACTCAATACAGGCACGGACATGCTTCGCAGAGTTTTTTATACTCTTGCGTCCTGTGAGTCGCAGAATAGAGTCGATATTCAATCCTTGGTCAGCGATAACACGGGTAGCGGCCTCTATCTGTCGAGCCTCCAACTGCCGTCCCATCACCATTAGGATATAACGATTCTTACCCTGATGGCCTACCCAGTCCTCATACTCGTCATCACTAATCGGGGAAAAGCCGATGTTCACACCCAATTCCGTGGCTTTGAACAGCAGTTCTTTCATCACCTGTCCACTGTGCGTCTCTTCTATACGGATTAGGATTCCCAATGACAACGTTGAATGGATGTCTGCCTGTCCGATATCAAGGATCTGTGCATCGTACTTCGCCAATATACCCATGACCGAGGCTGTCAGTCCCGGGCGATCCTGCCCTGTAATTCTCACGAGGATCTGCTCCTGCATTCTTATTTCGGGGTTCTCCTGTGCGCCATGAGCGGCAAGCAAGGAGTCGTCTTTCTGTTTATTATCTGTCTTCATATTTTTCAATGGTTCTATTTTCGGGAACTATATCCTTATTCGCGGCACAAAGCCTCACATACTTTATCCTGATAAGCCCTAGCTTCTGTATTCTTCATCGCACCTTGATTAATGATACAGAAGGCCAACTGATGACCATTAGCAGCCGTGCAGTAGCCTGCCAATGACGAGACACCCGTCACCGTACCTGTCTTCGCCTGTACCCTTCCCTTCGTACAACTATCACCCATCCGTTTCTTCAAAGTACCATCAACAGCTGCCACCGGCAATGAAGGACGAAGATATGAAATAATATCACGGTGTAGATAGGCATAGCGTAGCATGCTCACCATCAACTCTGGAGTAACATAATTATAAAGTGACAATCCGCTGCCATCGGCTACCCTATAAGCGACGCCAGTAATGCCCGACTTGCCAACTGTACGTTTGATGATTTGACGGGCATGAGTTGCCTTTGCCGGACGGGCACCCGATGAGGCCGCAATCTGAAAGAACATAGACTCGGCATAAAGGTTATCACTCTCCTTCATCATCGGCACTAGTATATCCTTCAATCGGTGAGAACGGGAGCACACAAGTAGCACATCCTTGGGAAGGATGCCTGACGTACAGGGGGCATCCACGGCCAGTCCCTTGTCACGCAACATACTCACAAAACGACTTGCAAATTCATCCTCTCGAGACACCAGCAAGGGTGTCAACTGAGGGTTGTCATCGTCCCAACACCAACCCTCTCCCAACAAGAACTCCTCTTTAAACGATGTGTCGGTGACGATACGGCCTCGGATAGAGTCCACTCCCATCCGACGAACAGCCTCGGCAAAGATCTCCATATCAACTTCGTCAAACATCGGATCCATGCCACCCACCAAGAAGACATCCCCCTCCAATGTACGACCATTCACCACACCCCGATAATATAGGGATGTGCGCAACGGGTAGTCAGCTCCCAGGCAGTCCAAAGCCGTAATAGCCGTCAACAACTTCATCGTCGAGGCCGGACGTAGTGTCTGCTTCTCGCCATAACGGTAGAGTACTGAATCTGCACTCAAGTCATAAATCATCAATCCTAATTGTGTTCGTTCCAAGAAACGGTCGTTCGTTAAAGAATCCAACCTTGCCTGTAAATTCTCCGGCCAGGGAAGTGCCACATGTGCCGTATCAGTCATCTGCGGCATAACAACAGAACTCTCTGTCTGTGCGTGCAGACAGAGAGACTGGCATACCACAAAGACCAGAAAGATATGTTTTCTCATCTATTTTCTTTCCTCAATTCCGTCGATATTTAGAAACGAGACGCTGAATAGCCTTATCAAGCGACTCCGACGGTTCTATGATATTATAATTGCTCCAATACTCTGGATCCATAAAATACTCTACCTTGTCGTAATAGGAATCCCGCGAGTCGAACGAACTGCGATTAGCGATAGGTTGCACCCCATCCGAAGCAACATCAGTAACAGCCATCTCACAAGTTGCCGTAAACGACGTGGAGAATAGGCGTTTCTTCCAGTCGCAGTTGAAGCGGAAGATATTCCGCAGATAGCTGAGACGCGTTACTCCGTCCTCATAACGGTAATCCACGACACACGATAACTCACGAGGTCTGAACCTCACGCCGAAAGGTTTCTTCACCAACATCGTGCGCGTCGCCTTGTCCTTGTCTCGCATGTCAAGATCCAACTCGATTCGGGTGAAAGCAAGTCGCTCACGGTCTATATAGAGTTTGGCGTGATACAGAGCATATGGCATCAGCATCTTAGGCTCCATCAGCACGACATACTGCTCACGGTCATTGATATACTCAGGAGTCCCCATCTTAAACTGATAGGCATCAAGTTCCTCCTTATTCAACAGGATCTCGCGGTTCTTCACGACATCAAGCAAAACGGCCTGCACCGGACCACCCATCACCTTCACACCAAGTGTGTCACTTTCCTTCTGACTAATCAAGCGACGTCCCTTAATGATTGATACACGATCACGTCCCACCTGACGGGTATACGAAGTCTTATACATATCCTCCACACCCTCGGCCACATAGATATAATGGCGGCGCTTCATTGCAGTTTCCCTGTAGAAAGCTTTCAACATCTCTGGGGTCCTGCTGTAGTTGTCCGGAATCTTACTGATGGCAGCATCCACCAACTCACGCGGATTCTCGTTTGTAATAACCACCTCACGCAATTGGATTACCGTCGGAACCAAACGGATGGTCAGATTCTCCGTCTGCCCTTCCACCACATTCACCCGACGTGTTTTAAAGCCCAGATGCGACACCGTAATTGACTGAGGTATCTGGGGAAGTTTAAGTGAGAAGACTCCATCCTCGTTCGTGACAACCGACAGCCTGCCTGCCGACACACTCACCTGTTTTAGTCCTTTACCCGTCTTGTCATCCAAGACAACACCTCCTATGACAACCTGCTGAGCTAGTGTTGCCAAAGGTATACACATTAGAATAATCAGCCACAGTCTTTTCATTTTTCTTCGTCTTGGTCTCGTGGCAAAGATACGAAAAAATATGAATTAAGAGTTAATAATTAAGAAAAAATATATATAGAATGGCATTTTTCTCAACTCTTAACTCTTATTTATTAACAATAATAGCTACCTTTGCAATAAATTATCAAAACACCTCCGTATATGGTATACAAATACGATTTCTTGGTTATCGGTGCCGGTATAGCAGGCATGAGCTATGCATTAAAGGTTGCACAAGCCAACAAAGGGCGCGTATGTATGATCTGTAAGACCTCACTTGACGAGGCCAACACTTCGTTTGCACAAGGCGGCGTAGCGTCAGTAACAAACCTGGAACTCGATAATTTCGACAAACATATTGAGGATACGATGGTTGCAGGCGACTATATCTCTGATCGGGCAGCCGTAGAACAGGTAGTACGCAAAGCGCCGGAACAGATACGTGAACTAGTCAATTGGGGTGTAAACTTCGACAAGAAGGAAGATGGATCGTTTGATCTTCATCGCGAAGGCGGACACTCAGAGTTCCGCATCTTACACCACGCAGACGATACTGGAGCGGAGATTCAGCGTGGACTAATAGAGGCAGTCAAGAATAACCCGAACATTGACATCAAGGAGAATCACTTCGCTGTAGAGATTATCACCCAACACCACCTTGGCGCCAAGGTGACGCGCCGTTCACCCTACATCCACTGCTATGGCGCATATGTGCTCTCACCAGAAAATCCAGAATTACCAGAGAGTCCGAACAACCCCTCGCACGTCGACACATACCTAGCTAAAGTCACAGTGATGTGTACCGGTGGCTGCGGAGCGGTGTATCTGACCACCTCAAATCCTGTCATTGCCACAGGCGACGGTATAGCGATGGTGTACCGTGCCAAGGGTACCGTGGCCGACATGGAGTTCGTTCAGTTTCACCCGACAGTGCTCCATAACCCCAAGGAGACGCACCCCGCCTACCTCATTACAGAGGCGATGCGCGGTTACGGCGGTATTCTAAAGCTACCCAATGGACAAACGTTCATGGAAAAATACGACGACAGGCTCTCTTTGGCACCACGTGACATCGTGGCTCGCGCCATCGATAAAGAGATGAAGAAACACGGTCTCGATCATGTATGTCTTGATGTTACCCATAAGGATCCCGCTGAGACGAAGAAACACTTTCCCAACATCTACCAAAAGTGTCTCTCCATCGGTATCGACATCACTACCGATTACATCCCCGTTCGACCGGCAGCCCACTATATGTGTGGTGGTATTAAAGTCGACCTGAACGGTCAGACCAGCATTGAACGGCTCTATGCTCTTGGCGAATGCTCCTGCACAGGACTGCACGGTGGTAACCGTCTTGCCTCTAACTCACTCATTGAGGCTGTTGTCTATGCCGACACAGCAGCCAAGGACTCGTTAGAACATATCAACTTATACGACTTCAATGATCAGGTACCGGAATGGAATGACGAGGGTACAATGACCAATGAGGAGAAGGTACTCATCACCCAGAGTGTTAAGGAGGTCAATCAGATTATGTCAAACTATGTGGGTATCGTGCGCAGTGACCTGCGCCTGCACCGTGCATGGGATCGTCTCGATATGCTTTACGAGGAGACGGAGCGACTATTCAAACGCGTTAAGGCCTCGAAGGATATCTGTGAACTACGTAACATGATTAATGTGGGATACCTTATCACCCGTTGGGCCCTAGAGCGAAAAGAGTGTCGTGGTCTTCACTACACCACCGACTATCCTGTACACGCCTACGACAAATAACAGGAGAGTTTTTCGCATCAAAAAATAAAATCTTATAACCGGATTACGTCATCGCAGAGAGAGGTGATGGCAGGACGGTGTGTAATAAAAAGCATTGTACTCCTTGGATATGCCTCAAAGAGACGATGATAGAGTTCTTTTTCGGTAGGTTCGTCAAGTGAGCTGCTGACTTCATCAAGCAAAAGGATCGTACCGGGACGCAGCAGCCCACGCGCTATCGCGATACGTTGTGCCTGTCCTTCACTTAATCCACAACCATGTTCACCCAATTCTGTATCTAATCCCTCAGGCAAATCGAACACGAAATCTGCACATGCTGTATGTAATACATCCTTTAACACCTCATCTGTAACATCAGGCTTTGCTAATTGTAGGTTATAACGTATAGTGCCACTCATCAGTGTGTTACCTTGCGGCACAAAGCACAAATCTTCTCCCACAGTAACCACGCCCTCCGTCGGCTCGATAAGACCGAGAATCAGTCGGAATAATGTGGTCTTTCCAATACCAGTCTCACCCATGATGGCAGTTTTACTGCCTTGCTTGAATTCATATGTAAAGTTCTCCAATATCATTTTATCGCCATTCGCATAGCGGAAAGTAACATTCTCGAAACGGATGCCCTTCCCTAATTGATGGTCATTCCTTTCGGCACATTTATTATCATGTACTGCATTCGATGTCATATTACCAAGTTCATCCAGACGATCAATACTTGCCGTGGCATGAATCACACCAGGCACAAGATTAAGCAATTGGAGTATTGGATGTTGAATCATACCGACAAGTTGCAGAAAGGAGGTCATAACACCAAAAGTGATAGTACCATTACGCAATCCCATACCACCCCATACGAATGCCAAGAGATAACCCAACCCGAAGACGCAACCCATGACGAGACGGGCAACAACAGTAAAGCGCGTGCGTCGGATTACATTGCCATGAAGTCGTTGCTGCATTGAGTCGAGACGACTGGTGACCCACTGCTGACTGCCAAGAGAGCGCAACACGGCATTATATTCCATACCCTCCTGCACCTGCATCTGTATACGACTCTCGTCATTCCTGATGTCAAGAGTCATCTGCCGTAACCGACGGGCGACAAGCTTGCCAAATACAATGGCAACCGGTGTCAGCAATAGCAATGCCCATGCCAGTCGAGCATCAAACCAGTGCATTAACAAAAACGCGCCAGAGAGTTGTATTACGGTTATCGCCATCTGGGGCAGAGTGTCGGTACATACCGTACTCACTTGCTCAATATCCTTCGCCAATCGCGACGTAACGTCACCCGAGTGCAAATCCTCGCCTTCGAAAAGTTGCCGACGGAACAGACTACTAAAGAAAAATAGCCTGAGTTTATTCATCTGTCGAATATTGGCAACCGTGGTAAGCCAAAATCCCACCTGTCGTAATACCACACCTCCCACGACAGTGACCACGAGCCACACTACCATCCGCAACACATCATCAACACTACCTATGCGGATAGTTACATCAATGAAGCGTTTGCTAAACCACACCATCAGCAGGCCAAGTAACACTTGTCCAATACCTGCCACGATGCGCACCGCCATTCTCCAGCGGATGCCACGTGTGTTATGCCACAGCCACAATACGTATCTCACCTCTCGAGTATCTCTATCAGACCGGCCTCCTGCCACTTTTGCAGCATCTCAGATACATCCTTTCGGGCTTCGTCGACAGGAACATCATATTCCCCACAGAGTTCTTCGGCAAGTAACTCAACGTTAAAGGAACCCATCTGCTGAGCCTGTTTCCACAACCAAGCAGCCGTTTCGTTAAGAACCAACAATTTCCCGAAATTAATGGCATCAAGTCCCTCCCCCATAATCACCTGTTCGCCACACACATCACGTAGCACAAATCCTTTCTTAATTTTCATTTTTATGTTTTTTTACCCCCTTTGAAAGGGCACAATAGCGATATATTATTTCTTTACTCTTCTATAGATGGCAAGCAAATACCGACGTATAGGTCGCAGCCAGAGCCATAGTCGAGCGACCTCTTTTCGCCAAGGTGTGTATAGGTTATGTGCTTGTCCACCAGCATCCACCACATGCGTGGCCATCGCCTTAATATCATCCAGTGCACAATGCTCCACACCAACGAGGTTTCCGTCACCCATTAGAGTCACCTCGTTATTGTCCACACGAATGATACGATGCACCACATAACGTACGCCATTGACCCACGCAAGCACCACGTCACCGACCTTAGGTCGAACTGCCTTCTGCAGAATAACACTCTCACGGCCACCAATGATGAATGGTAGCATACTGCGACCATTGACGGGTAGTGTGACACACAAGCCCTCATCAACCAATCGGATTGCCTCCTCGATGATGTCCTTATCGCTCATCATACTTTATCATTATGATTATGCGTCAATGCAGCATAACAAACACGTACCGCCTCTTCATCTGGCAGACATTCCAGATAATATGCAGGTATCTGCCGTGCCAATATATTTTCCGATTGATGCAATCCATCAGCAATACGCGCGTCCCATCGTTTACCACTGATGCTGGGTACCAGCGCCGCATAAGTTTCAATACCTGTCAGACGACGTATCTTATTATAAGGTGCCTGACAGAGAAGAACAATACCACCCAAGGGATAAACGACGTTCCGATAACAGGGTGTCTTACCACTCCAGGGCGAACCATATACAACAACCTGATTGTCGTCTCCGATACACACCACCGGATTGTCATCGTTTATCAGTTCTGTCGCATCGACATACTGTTGCCAAAGACTCGCATGCGTACTCTTACCTGTTCCACTCTTGCCTAGGAACATATAAGCATATCCTTTATAGCTGACCACAGCTGCATGAAATAGCAGTGTATTCTTATCGGCCGTTGCCAGCGCAAAAAGTACCATCAAAGCATTATCGATAGCAAATTTCATATGACGACCTGTCATGACAAGTTGCCCATCACGATAGTCGTCTGTACAGACAAGCCATCCAGTTGTCATATCCTGCCAACGAAACTCAAACACAGGCCTACCGTCTATAGTATATCCGCAAACGATGGTTTGTTCCTCGTCATCTTGTCGAATTTCTTCGGTATAATCGGGTGCCATTCCATTCTCAATAACCAGGGAAAACGTCGTCGCGCCACTATCACTATTAAATGGCTCATAATTCCTCATCATTGCAAAGACATCCTTCTCTGCAGTGACGCTATATAGATGACCAGCCACCTTATAATATATCGTTTCTCTCATCTTGGAATAACACATAACAAAAGACCTACAACAACCCGAACATTAGGAGTCATAATTGGAATAAACTTTTCAATATCATATCTGTAGATGGTCTCATTAAAGCCACAGCGGCAAAGGTACGAACTTTTTTCGAGAATTCAAAAAAGAAAACACGAAAAAGCATCCTATCGTGTGAGCGAGAATTTTAGCGACAATCCGAAGTCACGCGTTGTCGTAGGATAACTATTGCTTGAGAGCAAAGGGGTATTTGTCTGCTGATCATAATAAGCCGTCATGGTGAGTAAACGAGAAAGTGTATAGTCAGCCATAAAAGACAGTTTGAATGCCGTGTTTCCACTCGAGGCCGATGACACACCGGATGCAATATCACGGGTGATAGATGCTTGCCTGCGGAATGAGAGGTCTAAACGCAGGTTCAGGTCGTGGTTCACACCGGATTTGCCGGATGATCCTGAATATCCAGACTTTCCCGATTTACCTGAAGTCGATTGCGCTCGCTTGACTTTACGGTTACCTGCAGCACCAAAGAGATTAAAATCCTGAATCTTATAGCCCATCCCAACAACCCAGTCACGACTAAGTGCTTCATTGAGTTGAACACTTGTCATCGAGAGACTAAGCACACGACTCGTACGATACTCCAACTTCGCCGTGAGATTATTCTGAAACGTAGCATCGACACCGAGCAATGGTGAGAATGCTTCGTTTATGCTGACTGTAGACACATTGTACATCGACGAGGGCTGTTGCATGCCCGTCACCTGATCTGTGATAAAACCTAATCCGTTCATATACTCTTGCCACGAGCTATATGACGCATAGCTGCCTACACTATATACACTCTTATAGGCATGACTGAGAGTGAGGCTCTTCAGGTAGTCGCACACCCACGGAAGTTTTGAGAGTCCAGAATAATGCATGGTCCAGTTCGGCAACAAACGCATCAGTGAAGGAAAGATAGCAAGCGATTTCCCTGCCCCCATCGTATAGGCAGAAAGGAAGGCCGGCACCATCACATCAGCGCTGTAAGGATTGACATCAGCAAATGTGTGCGGTGTCCCGTCGTACAGTTGTTGCACACGTTGTTGGAAATCGGTGATAAGTGTGCAGAAACGGTCGAAGGACGCTGATCGATAGCCGCTATTAGCATTTCCCACACTGGCCAACGCCCCCTTGAACGATATCGTTGTCATATTGAACGTTCCACTATAGGTTGTCGGTGTCCCAGCATACATGTATTGGATGCTTCTCGCCCTATTGTCGGTACGTGAGGCATGAAGGTCGATCCGCAAGTCTCGGAGCGGTTCTAGGACCATTCTCAGCTGCAAGTCACTGGAGCTGTTAACGGTTGCCGGTGTTGCCACGCTGTCGTTCATCAACAACCAATCGTTCCTCATCGCCTTGTTAAGATAGCCATCGCCCATTACACCGAAGGCAAAGTCAAGTCCTGGCGACATCGCATTACCGGCCCTTTGGCCGAACATATCACCTACGTTGGGCAGAAAGCCCGGTAATAGCATCGCATACTGATGACGGTAGTTAACACTAACAGAACGAACCATCATCAGTACACGGGCCACGCTTTGGGCAGACTTATACCACCACTCGTTCTCCGATGTAGACTTTGCAGAAATCGTGATTTTTAAAGATATGGTGTCGAGACTTTTTATCACAATCCTATTGGGATCAATGGTCTTATATCGGAGATTATAGAGACGACCGTCCTTTGTCCGAGCCGTCACAATGATCCGCTTAGAGTTCCTATTATGAGCCACAGTGAGCGTTGTATCGGAACGAAGAGTGATTTCACGCTGATAAGTGTTCCGAGAGTCTTCGAGAGAGGCTTGCTCTGCATGATCACCATAGTCACCGACGTTTCCTAGATTATTGTTTCTCCTAGATGATCTAGTTTTTTCTGGAGTCCTGGGATTTCTGGCACCGGTCTTCCGGAATCGCTCATTGACCTTTTTCAGGAATGGTATATGATTATAGAGCGTCTCCATGTTAAAAGAACCATTGATGTTCAGATTACGGTTACTGGAGATGGTATTACCCAAACTCGTACCGTCATCCAACTCCGTACCTCTCACCCATGAATAACGTGCATGATAGGACGCATCGGCATTCACCCAATCAAAGAGTGGCAACTTGTTCAGTGGTAATTGATAGCTAGCACTGACTTGCTGCTGATAGTCGAGTGGCGTACCCCAGTTACGGATACTCCGTTGTACAGAATCTTTCCATGCAGTATAGTGGTCCGGATAGAGGTCTTTGTTGACGGGGGTATACGGTTCCTCTATCTGCGCACGAGTAGCCGACTGGAAATTGAAATGCAAGTTCTTCGTAAAATCCCAGCGCAACGAGAAGTCACGGTTCCACAGGAACTGCTCGGAAAACGTCAATGGCAGACGCTGCCGATCCAGGCTCTCCATGTCACGTTCCTGCAATTCATAATAGCTTCTGGTAATCTCAGAGTTGAAAGCAATGCTCTGCGGCAGATAGTTGATACCAAGTGCCTTTGGAAAGTTCAACCACTTTGATTTCCCTTTCAGGTGTTTGAAAGGTTCCCAGGTCTTATATACAGGAGAGTAATTGTAGTTTAGTGAAGTACGCCATTGATCTTCTTTCTCATAGACGGTCGTCTCGCCTGACGTATAATGATGAGAATGACTGTAACTAAATGAGAAATTGGCAGGATCATAGGGCATCGGATGGTGTTTCGTTCGTAGTCCCCAACGGAGATTCGAAAGTGCAAAGTTACTGTTCGTAGTCTTTGTAACGGTAATGCTCTCAATACTGTCTCGCTCACGACGATTGACTGCTGCATCAAGGGCATCGTCAAGGCGCATATCGGAATCTAAAGGATTGTAACGCGGTCTTACTTCCTCCTTTGTCACGGAGTAATAGAGCGGTGCACTGACCTTCGCCTTCTCAGGGAAGAATTTACCTAGTTCCAACGATGTTGTCACACTGTATTCCTTCTGTGTATCGGTAGCCCGTTGCATAACCCCTTCCTCCAGTCCTCCGAAGCCGTCACTGGAATAACGGCCCATCATATTCACCGTACCGAAGTCTGAGAGTTGTACGTTCATCGTTCCCGAGGCCGCCCATCCACCATCGTTGTTCGTTTCGGACAGGCGGAGTTCGTTGACCCATACCTCTCCCGATTTCACATCACCAGAGATATTCCGCACACCGATCATCATCACCTTCACCTCACCAAGTGATGGGTTACCAAGCACACTGACCTTATTACCGGGACGATCAGGGTCATAGACAGAAAAGGGATGACTATAGGAGGCTATACCTTGCGATTTCGACAGATTACGCTGCTTTTTCAGTTGAGTAAAGAGATGAAGATTGATATCGAGCATATTCGTCTCGGGCCATACTTGTCGACGGTCGGCAGTAGAATATTTGCTATAGTCACTACGGTCTGGTGTGAGTTGCAGTGGGATCAGATACTCATAGTAGTTGTTTCTGTAGTCGCTACCAAGGCGGATGAACACGGCCAATTGATTGTCCTGCAGATTCGTGGCATCAGGCATGAGATGATTGGCATGAACGAACATCTGCATGCGTTTATAGTGACGCAGGTCCAAACTGGTATTTCGATAGACAGCCTTCGATTCACCCTGTCGCAGTTCCTTGACCACAATGTCAAGTGCCTGTTCATTATTCTCCACAAGTTGAGGTTGTGAGGGGTCTGTCACACGACTGATACCTGGCGGCAACACATAATTCACTGGCGTTTTGTCGTTGTTCTCTTCGATATTCACGGCACTGACCTCCATAACACCTCCCTCTGCCACCGAGGTACCAAGGCTCTGCTTGTATACACGCCATTCACCACGCACAAGATCCAGCGAGCCAAAACGAAGAACAATAGGTTTCTGAAAGCCAGTCATGAACATTCGCATGAAGCGGATGCTAGTGAAACCACTAATCGGCCCAACCTTACGCTCATATGCCGTCAGAGGAATACGGAACTGATACCAGTTGACACTCGTCGTGTCGCCATTACGCAACTTCACACTACTAGTACGCATATCTGTGATGAAACAGTCGGCAGATGCCACACCGTGACGGTAAGCATCAAGAATTTCCGGACTGATACGCACCTTGTACTGATAATAGCGCTCGTACTCATTAAGTGTATAGTCTTGATTTATATCCTCTACGTCCGGTCCCGTCTTGTAACTGGTGTCGTACGACTCTGTTTGCTCATCAGTATCAGGAGAATTGCCCTGTGGGTTGTTGATTCGTTTGTAACGGTCAAGAATGGTCTTCTGTTCCTTGTCGAAGTCGGAGCCCCGGAAATAATGGTAGTCGTCACCAGCAGGATCGTCGCGCCATGCCTGGCGAATACTATCGTTTGTGATCATTCCACTCACGGCATCAACCCACTCTTTGTAAGCTCCATAAGAACGTTCCTCATCATTATTAAGTCCATTGAAACCCACATCCTGTAATCGTCGTGAGCCGCTTGTCGTAGCGAAGGCATAAGTCTGCGTTGCCTGTACAGGCACCTTCCCCCATTGGGTAGTGTTGTACGAACTACTTCCGTCGACGGGCATGCCACTCTCATAGAACTTCTTTCCGTCGCGGAGTACGTCCTCACTCACCTCACCGAGATTGAAATAGAGATCGCCACTGTAGTCGGATGCGTTGCCCTGATGCCGAGTGTAGATAAAGGGGTCGAGCATCCAAAACTCAATATACTCAATATTTGCTTGTTCGAAGTCGTTTGTGTCGAGTCTGCGCATCATACCACCCCATTTCGTCTCGGGCTGTCGCATAGAACCGTCACTATTCAGGTCGCGCGTCAGGTTATAGGGACCGCGTTCCTGTGGATAATAGGCGAGATTCAGCACGGGTAGCGTTGATGTCGCCCCATTATAAGTGCTCTGATCACGGTTAGGATAGAGTTCCTTCACATATACCTCACGCACATAATGATTGGATAGCTGCTCAAGATCACTCTTGATATGTCCTGGCGTAAGCGTCGATGAACGACGGGTAAATATCGGATCAACGTTATACCAAGCTAACAGTGCACGATTCATACCACTAGTTACTCCCGTCTTGTCAGCACTTTCCGGAAACATCGTCGGGACACTAGAGAGTGTCCACTGTTTCGGACTACTCACGTCGATATAGTTCTTCGTATTCTCGAAATCGTCGATATACGAGGCATTATCCTGTGTGCCACCTGCCGTTCCTGTGACGAGTTGTGCGAACTCGCCGGTGAAAGAGATATGCGATGGTTCCTTAACATGTAAGAACGGTATCTTATTGAGAACAGAAGTAAGCCACTGCGACTCCTGCTTCCAGTTGACACTCAATCCCCAGAGTGTGTTTTTCAGCGGTTCCTCACCCATCGCTACTTTCGAGATAAGTGCTTGTTCGGAGAGATGCATCAGTGTACCTCCAATCTGGAAGTTCCTAGAGAAATCGTATTCCCAATTCACACCCATCATCGTCTTCCGCTGCATGCCGTAATCAGTATTCGACTCCAGCGACACATTGACGTTCGTTCCTGCATCGATGATACTCTGGTTCAGGATCGTCACCTCACCAGCTGAATAGTCAACTGAATAGTCAGACCCCTCCTGCAAAACGATACCACCTGCAGTGACCACGACGGAGCCCTGCGGCACATTATAAGCCCCAAGAGAAATTACATTGGCGGAAGTTCCCTTATACTGTCCGGAGAGGACATACTTGTCTTTCTCTGCATTCTGTCGCGCTACCGTCTTCGTTGAGTCGTACAACTGGGAGAACACGTATTTCTCCGCATCTGCCGACGACAGTCCTTCACGGAGAAGTCGCTGACGCAGATAATCACCGAAGGGCTCTGCAGCAGGCAGGAAAACACGACCGTCGGACACGGTATAACCCTCAACGAAATCAAAATATCCATTGGCATGCGTCTTGTTGTTATTGTCCAATCGATCACAACCGAGGAGTCGCAACAAAGGAGTTCTCTTCACCTGCTGTTCTGGGATGTAGGTCAGATAGACGCCTGCCGTATCACTCTGATACTTGATATCAAGACGGAACCTGCTTTTTTCGACCGTTGAAGCGAGATAATACACGTTCCTCATCATCAGACGCCAGTTTCCCTGAGAGGGCGTAGCCGATGTATTCTTCAACGACTTCACAAACAACGCCTTTGAAGTCTCCGCAACATCACCAGCAAACTCACCCACTTGATAGGTAACCCCACCTGCCGTGAACTCATAGGCCACCGCCAGTACCTGATCTGTCTGCAAACCACCCTTCAACGACACGTAACCCAACGATTTGTTCACGGTATACTCCGAGGCAGTCAACAGACGGGCACTCGACAGTTTCTCATAGTCCACACCATTCTCAAAACCGGGGATAGCTGCCAACACGCTGTTTGTTTGATCTATATCACGAGCATCGGCATAGCTATTCACCAGTGTTGCATACTCTGTGTTTCCTGCATTACCTGGCACCGTCTGCCCGGACAGATTCCAATAGGGATTACTTACCAGTGTATTCTCTCCTAAGTCTGTCAACGCCACGATATGACGGGTATTAGCCGTCGTGCCCGTCTTGTTTGTCACCCAGATCTCCACACGGTTGATCTCAATGCCCGTCATCAGGTTCGGCAGGGTCGACATCGCCTGATCGTAATGTTCCCGGAAATAATGTGAGAGGAAGAAATGGCGGTTCTCTTCGTAGTCGGACGCATCCAGTTCAAAAGCCGTTGTCTGCGTACCACCTCTCGACGATACACTTTTCGTCGACGATTTTTTTTGCGAGAGCACCGTCTGTAGCTTCAATCTACCGAACTGTAAATCGGTACGCACGCCAAAAAGACTGCTTGCACCCTTCACCAACGAATTGTTCGACGGGAATGTGACATTACCTGCCTCCACTAACTTGATGATTTCATCCTCCTTACCCTCATATTTCAGTTTCAGATTCTGAGTGTCGAAGTCGAATGTCGCATCAGTGTTATAGTTCAAGTTCATGTTCACCTTGTCACCCACCATACCATTCACACTCAGATTAATCTTCTCATCGAAATCAAAGCTTGTCGTCTTACGGTTACGGATAGGTAGCGATGGATTATCGATATTCTTCATCGTCGCACCGAACTTCAACTCTGCCGTTCCCTGTGTCTTGATGCGTACCCCACCTGGACCGAAAATCTTCTCAGCCGGACCAAGGTCGAAATGCATGTCAGAAAACAAGAACTTATCCTTCCCGCCATTCGCCACGTTTTCCGTGTTTTTCTTTCGAAAAAACTGACGGAGTGCCCTCTGTTCTAGCCACTTCTGATATTCCGCCGGTGTCATCAGTATAGGAGCCGTCAGATAAGAGTCACCCAACTTCGAACCGATATAATAGACATTTGTCGAGTCATCATACTCCACAGTTTGACGAATATTGTCAGGCCATTTTAGGTCGAGGGCCGAAGAGTCGAGATCGTGCACCAACACAGGGGCCGTGCGTTGGATGCGCCAACGCGCACGCAACGAATCCTGTTGCCCATGCGCACATGCGCACGCGAGCACCAATCCCATGACAATTCCTATAATCCGTCTCATCAATATTGTTTGCAGCAGACTACAGGACTTCAAGACGCCCCTATATAGCCCTAAAGTCCTGCCGTCCGTTTCAGAATGATTCTCCGAACTTACTTGATCATCTTCAAAGCCTGCTTCACAACCAGCTCCACAGGAGCATTGGGCTGTTCCTGCATAATGGCGATGACCACCTTCTGACTCGGTGCCGGAGCAAAACCCAACATTGTCAGTGCACTCACTGCCTCGTCCTTCACCTGACTGTTTACCGGTGCAGACACCTGCCCACCCACAGGAATCTCCTCTGCAATGCCCAATGCGACGATCTTATCTCTCAGATCGACGATGATACGCTGGGCTGTTTTCAGACCGATGCCCTTGATACCTTTAATCAATCGTTCATTATTAGTTGAGATTGCATTGCACAGTTCACTGATACTCAGCGACGAGAGAATCATCCGGGCCGTGTTAGCACCCACCCCACTTACCGAGATGAGTAACAGGAACATCTCTCTCTCTTTCTTGTTCACAAAACCAAAAAGCGAGTGAGCATCCTCTCTGATAGCTTCGTAGACATAGAGCTTCACCTCTTTTTTCCCCTGAATGGCACTGAATGTGTTCAGTGAGATATTCAGTCCATAACCGATACCGGAAGCCTCCACCGTCGCCAATGCGGGAGTCAGTTCCGTCAGTTCTCCTTTGATATACTCAATCATAGTTCTTACGGTTTCTCATTTTCACCATCCATAAAACGCACAATACTTACAATTTATTGTATTTCGTGTCAGAAACCTTATCAATTATCACAAAAAGAAAGATTTTAGATATTTTTCCCGTCGTTTTGTCACGTATCTCAGTAAAAAAGTGTACTTTTGCCGCTCGATAGCAATGCCTTCGCCTTGCCCGCGAAGAACAGCAGTGATGGAACAACCAACAAAAGACATAAAAAAGATTATGAAGAAAATCAGAGCAGCCGTCGTGGGTTACGGCAACATCGGACAGTATGCCCTCCAGGCACTGGAGACAGCTCCCGACTTCGAGGTAGCAGGTATCGTACGTCGTAACGGTGCGGAGAACAAGCCTGCAGAACTGGCAGACTATGAAGTAGTGAAGGACATCCGCGAACTGAAGGATGTCGATGTAGCCATCCTTGCCACCCCTACTCGCAGTTGTGAGGAGTATGCGAATCAGATTCTTCCTCTTGGCATCAACACCGTCGATTCTTTCGACATTCACACGAACATCCGCGGATACCGCGAGCGTCTGATGAAGCTCAACAAAGAGACCAACACTGTCAGTGTCATCGCTGCCGGATGGGATCCAGGCTCCGACTCTATCGTGCGCACCCTCATGCAGAGTCTTGCGCCAAAGGGACTCAGCTACACGAACTTTGGTCCTGGTATGTCCATGGGACACAGCGTCTGCGTCCGCTCGAAGAAAGGCGTGAAGAATGCGCTATCAATGACGATCCCTCTCGGTGAGGGTATCCATCGTCGTATGGTATATGTTGAACTGGAAGAAGGCGCAAAACTGGAAGATGTGTCTAAGGATATCAAAGCTGATCCCTACTTCGCTTCCGACGAGACTCATGTGTTCCAAGTTGAGAGCGTCGACGATGTACGCGACATGGGACATGGTGTAAACCTTGTACGCAAGGGTGTCAGCGGTAAGACACAGAACCAGCGTCTGGAATTCAATATGAGCATCAACAATCCTGCCCTTACCGGTCAGGTGCTTGTCAACGTGGCCCGTGCTTCCGTACGCCTGCAGCCCGGATGCTATACCATGGTTGAGATTCCAGTCATCGACATGCTCCCCGGCGACCGTGCAGATCTTATCGAACACTTAGTATAAACAGACACAGAAATACAGAGACACAGAGGAAATAACAAAAACTCTGTCCTCTCTGTATTTCTATGTTGAATAGAATGAAATGAATATAGCAATCTTTGTATCAGGCGGCGGGACTAACTGCGAAAACCTGATTAATTATTTTGCTGACAACGAGAGCGTTCATACCGCTCTCGTTGTCAGCAATAAGCATGATGCCTATGCATTAGCAAGAGCAGAGCGTCTCGGCGTTCCCACAGCCGTTGCCCCCAAGGCCGATCTCCACAACCCAGACGTGATGCTACCTTTGCTTCAGAAATACGACATCGGTTTCATCGTATTGGCAGGATGGCTACCGCTCATTCCTGATTTTCTCATCGACGCTTATCCGCATAGGATTATCAACCTACACCCCGCCCTACTGCCCAAGTATGGTGGGAAGGGCATGTGGGGACATCATGTCCACGAGGCCGTAAAGGCTGCAGGAGAAACCGAGACAGGCATGACTGTCCATTGGGTGACCCCTGTCTGCGATGCAGGAGAGATTATCGCTCAATACAAGGTTGCCCTCTCCCCCAACGACACCATTGACGACATCGCTGAGAAAGAACACCAACTGGAGATGCAATATTTCCCCAAGGTTGTTGAAGATATATTGAAAAGTCTCTAAATATTGAAGTCCGTTACTGTTCTGTAACGGACTTCAATATTTCCGCAAGGGTTGGATGAATGTGCACCATGTCGGCAAGTTCGTCGACCGTGGTGTTCTTGCACATGAGTACTGAAGCCTCCTGGACGATATCAGCAGCATGAGCACCATAAGCATGACAACCAAGGATAAGACCTCCTCTCTGCCCCTCCAAAGAAGGGGACACAAAGAGTTTAAGCATTCCCTCTGTCTCACCCATCGCAAGAGCCTTACCGTTGGCACGCCAGAACGCCTTTTGGCAGGTATATGCAACACCTTGTTCCTTAAATTGATCCTCGGTAGGCCCCACGCAGGCGGCCTCTGGTTCGGTAAAGATGGCAGCGGGCATGATATCGAAGCGGATACCGTCTTTCTTGTCTAAAATATGATTGACAGCATGGATAGCCTGCATCTCCGCGGCATGAGCAAGCATCTGTCGACCATTCACATCACCGATAGCATAGAGAGGACTTCTCTCGGCTCCTCTCAACGCTACACAGAAATTATCATCGACGGGAATGGCACCATTGGGAGCAAGAGTGATGCCAAGGGCTTCCAGATTTAGACCCTCAGTTCGAGGCTTGCGGCCCGTAGCCATTAGGATGACATCTGCCGCTATGCGTACTTGCTGTCCCTTCTTGTCTTCAAACACCACCTCTTCATCCACAATCTGTTTCACGGCACACTGCATATGGAAAGTTATGCCACGCTTCTCCAAAGTCTTACGCAGACGCTTCGCTATATCACCATCAAGGGCAGGAAGACATTCCTTCAGATACTCAATGACGGTAACCTCAGAACCATAACGCTGAAACACTGAAGCGAACTCCATACCAATGACTCCGGCACCAATGACACAGAGACGCTTGGGGAGGATGCCGAGCCTGAGCAAGCCAGTAGAGTCGACAACTCTGGGACTGTCTGCACCAACAATAGATAGCCATTTTGTTTCGGATCCTGTGGCGATAATGATGTAATCAGCAATAACCAAATTACCGTCTCCATAACGAACAGTATGAGCATCGACAAAAGAGGCTTTCTCACGGACAAGAGTAATATTCGGATGCGAAAGGATACCCTCCACCCCTTGGCGGAGTTGAGACACCACCTGAACCATACGTTCACGGGCCTCATCAAACGAGGTACTATGAACATAGGTCTTCGTGGGGATACAGCCAACATTAAGACAGGTACCTCCAAGCTCTCCAACCTCGAAAATCGTCACCTTCAGTCCCCGTTTGGCCGCATACTCGGCAGCCTTGTAACCACCCGGTCCTGCGCCAATAACGATCAAATCTGTCTTTTTCATCACACATTGAACATTAGGCTTCTGACTTGAGTTGACGATAGGTCACAACAGGATGTTTAGCAGCGAGCACATCGTCAGCCCTTCCAATAGGTGTTGTATGAGGAGCTGATTTCACCTTCTCTGGACTGATCTTCGCCTCCTCTGCTATCTTGCGCATCACAGCAATGAAGCTATCGAGTGTTTCATGCGACTCGTTCTCTGTCGGCTCAATCATTAAACTCTCATGGAAAAGCAACGGAAAATAGATAGTCGGAGCATGATAACCGTAGTCGAGCAGACGCTTCGCCACATCCATCGTTGTCACACCTGTCGTCTTATCCTTCAGGCCATCGAACACGAATTCATGACAACACATTGTATCGATGGGAAGCTCATAGACATCCTTCAGACACTCCTTGATATAGTTAGCATTCAGTGTGGCCAACGGGCCCACCTCCTTCACATGCTCACGACCTAAGGAAAGGATATAGGCATACGCACGCATCATAACACCGAAGTTACCATGATAAGGCGACACAAAAGGGAAGAATGACTGCAAGCCCTCACGAACGCCAACAGGACCACTACCAGGCCCACCGCCGCCATGAGGAGTAGAGAATGTCTTATGCAGATTAACATGCATCACGTCGAAGCCCATGTCACCAGGACGACACGCGCCCAACATCGGGTTCAAATTCGCCCCGTCGTAGTACATCAGACCACCACAGTCGTGTATGAGTCTGGCAATCTCCGGAATACGCGTCTCGAAAAGACCAAGGGTATTAGGATTCGTCATCATCATCGCTGCTATCTCCATGCCTTGCTCATCAACAATACGCTGCAAATCCTCAAAGTCGACCGTCCCATCTGCTCGTGACCTCACCTCGACGATCTCCAGTCCGCAGACCGCCGCCGAAGCAGGATTCGTCCCATGAGCACTATCAGGCACAATAACCTTCTTCCTACCGATATCATTCCGCGAACGGTGATAGTTGTCAATCGTCATCAGTCCCGTCAGTTCACCGTGTGCCCCCGCATAGGGTTTGAAAGTGAAATGAGCCATACCTGTGAGTTCACAGAGCGAGCGCTCCAGCAGACTGACGATGGCCTGTGCACCACGCGTAGTCTCCGTGGGCTGTTCAGGATGTATGTTCTGGAACTGCGGCTGTGCGGCTATCTCCTCATTGATTTTCGGGTTATACTTCATCGTACAAGAGCCGAGAGGATAGAAGCCTGTGTCTACACCAAAGTTATTGTTTGAGAGGTTCGTATAGTGACGAACCACGGTCAACTCATCACACTCAGGCAGCGCCGCTTCCTCTTTACGACAGAGTTCTTTGGGAATCGCATAGATTCCGTAATTATTCCTAGGAAGAGAGAATCCCTTTCGACCAGCCTTTGATAGTTCAAAGATCAAATTACCATATAACTTATTATTCATAATCGTATCATCTGAATCCTTGGCATATGCCTGTCCCTTTTCATGGGGCATCAAATAACCATTGCCTAGACTATTAATTTCACGAGGTTGTCAATCTCTTCTTTCGTACGTTTTTCCGTAACGGCAAAAAGCAGTCCGTCTTTCAGACGCACACCACCAAGGACACCTGCTTCTATAAAACGCTGATAGAGGGTGTCAACATCACCGTCGTACTTCACATAGAACTCATTGAAGAAAGGCTGGTCATAGATCAATTCAAAACGTCCCGTCTTCAACAGTTCGTCACAGAGATAGTGTGCACCGGCATAGGATAATTCCGCTGCTTCCTTCAGACCCTGACGCCCCATCAGCGACATATAGATCGTCACGAAGAGAGCCATCAGACTCTGGTTGGAACAGATATTCGAGGTGGCCTTTTGCCGCCTGATATGCTGCTCGCGCGCCTGCAATGTCAGCACAAAAGCACGCTGTCCTCGATCATCTTGTGTCATGCCGACAATACGTCCAGGCATCTTCCGGATGAGTTTCTCCTTACAACACATATAACCCACATAAGGACCACCGAACAACATTGGGATGCCCAACGATTGTCCGTCACCGACAGCAATGTCGGCGTCCCACTCTCCCGGTGTTTTCAATACGGCGAGATCAGCAGCAATACTATCGACGATAAAGAGTGCTTTCTGCTCATGGCAGGCATCGGCAATCCCCGAGAAATCCTCGACAATACCATAGACGTTTGGCTGCTGTACGACAACACCTGCCACTCCGTCGAGAGTCGAAAGTTGGGAGAAGAGGACAGACCGGTCAGTAACACCGTTCTTCGCGGGAATCGTCACTAGTTCGATGCCTTGATGCAAAGCATATGTGTCAAGCACCTCGCGCGTCTTGGGGTTCAGAGTAGCCGACACCAGCACCTTGTCCATTTTCTTTCCCGCTGCCACGGCCATCATCATAGCCTCTGCACAAGCAGTCGTCCCGTCATACATCGAGGCATTCGATACCTCCATGCCCGTTAGTTCGGCCATCATCGACTGATACTCGAAGATATAGTGGAGCGTACCCTGCGAGATCTCCGCTTGATACGGGGTATAGGAGGTCAGAAATTCCGAGCGCTGCAACAAACCAGATATCACCGAAGGGGTATAGTGATCATACACGCCGAAGCCGGCAAAGCATGTCAGTTGTCTGTTCTGTGAGCCCAACTGTCCGAAGAGCTGTCGCACCTCCATCTCACTCATCGCAGTCGGAATCCGATAGTCGTCCTTGAAACGGATACTTTCGGGTATTTGGGCGTATAGCGCATCTAGCGACGCCACGCCCACCTTCGACAACATCGTCTGAAGATCGTCCTCCGTATGTGGAAAATACTTATAGTCCATATTATTTCTGGCAGAATGCGTCGTAGGCCTTGGCGTCCATCAGTTTATCCAAATCGGCCTTGTCGCTGAGTTCTACTTTGATGATCCAGTTCTCAAAAGCATCCTCATTGATGAGTTCGGGCTGATCATCGAGCATCTCGTTCACCTCTACGACGGTACCACTCACAGGCGAAATCAGATCACTAGCTGCCTTCACACTCTCCACGGCACCAAACTCCTCTCCGGCCGTTACCTCATCGTCCACATCGGGCATATCAACATACACCACATTACCTAGCGCATTCTGGGCATAGTCTGTAATACCAATGAATCCGAAATCGCCTTCTACTCTTACAAATTCGTGCGACTCCGAGTAGTAGAGTCCTTCAATTACCTTTGCCATAATATATATTTCCTTATTACTTTTTATACTTTTTCTGATAGAACAATTTCTTCACTACCTTACCAGCAAACACCTTCTTACGGATCTGGATCTGTACCTCGGTATCGAGTTTCGCATAGGCCGCATCGACGAGCGCCATGCACACACTCTTGTCGGTGGAAAGAGTGTGATAACCCGTTGTCACCTCACCAATAGGATCGCCGTTCATGTTCAACACGGGGTATCCATGACGGGGTATCGCCTTATCGAAGAGTTCAATACCCACAAGCTTCTTAGCAGACCCATCGTTCTTCTGCTTCAACAAGGCCTCCTTTCCGATGAATGTCGGTTTCTCAAATTTCACGAACATCGTCAAACCAGCCATCACAGGGGTGATCTCCTCCGACAACTCGTCTCCATAGAGCGGCAGGCCTGCCTCAAAACGCAGTGTGTCACGACAACCAAGACCACAGGCCTGAACACCAGCAGCAATGAGTTTGTCCCAACAGTCACGGATATAGTCGTGCGAGGCATATATCTCAAAACCGTCTTCTCCCGTATAACCTGTTCGTGATATGATAAGACTTTCCTCTGTCCCTTCCTTGTGAGGGAATGAAACTTGAATCGTCTTGCACGTGTAGAATGTCAGTTCAGCACACGATAAGCCTAAGACTGTCTCTACAATATGCTCGGACTCTGGCCCCTGAACGGCTATCTGACCATAAAAGTCAGAACGGTTTTGCAGGTCGATGTCAAAACCAGTTGCATGCTCTTGCATCCACGCCCAGTCTTTGTCGATGTTCGCTGCATTGACCACCAGGAAGAAGTCGTTCTCACCCATCTTATACACCAAGAGGTCATCGACAGTACCGCCGTTTTCGTAGCACATCATCCCATATAGTATCTTACCTATTGGAATGTCTGTCACACTGTTGGTGAAAATGTAGTTCACATAGCGCTCGGCATCCTTGCCCCGCACAACGACCTCCCCCATATGGGATACATCAAAGAGTCCAACATGCTCACGAACAGCCATATGCTCTGGTGCGATACCGGCGTACTGATAAAGCAGAGGCATGTCGAAACCTCCGAACGACACCATTGTCGCGCCCAACGACACGTGCTTATCATACAAACAGGTTCGTTTCTCCTTCCTTTCCAGTTCTTGTTTTATTCCCATTGTTTCTTTGGTTTTTAGTTAATCGGTGGTCTTTCTATCCACCTGTTGCGATCATCTGTTCTATCATTTTCACGTCTGTCGGGGTGAGCATCAATTCGCCTTGACAGAGCGTCCCACGAATAAGCGTCTTCAACTCTTCGAGCGTCAACGAAGTATGATCCTTCAACAGCGTAATACGTTGGCGCACACTTTCAATACCTTTCTTCTCAAGCTTCTCTGGTCCCGGCGTAATGGCGTTCAACATGTGTTCCATCTTGGTATCGTACAGCATCGTACTGTGGACGATAATTCTGCCACTAAGGTGATAACAGGCAGTGCCACACACCTTACGATCACCGATCATAATATCGTTATGACTAGTACCTGTGGCCTTGACACCTGCCTTGTGGAGCACCAATAGAATCATGTTTACAAACTGGTTGAACGCAAAACCAACATTCTCGCCCGATGTAACGTACGACAGCATCAGGTTGTCCATATCGGCATACACACAGCCTCCTCCACTTTTGCGATGAACCACTTGGATGGCATGTTCCCGACAATAGTCGAGGTTAACCTCATTCTCCAACACCTGATTACGACCATAAATAACGGTTGGTTCAACTTGCCACATGAAGAAACACTCGGACTCGTTGACATGACGCGCCACATACTCTTCCATCGCCAAATAGAACGACAGAGGGTAGGTCTCCTCAGACGGTAAGGTGATATATTTCATGTTTTAGGCTGATCGTTTTATGATCTTTCTGCAAAAATATGAAGTTTTTATGTACTATCCAAATCTTTTAGCATTTATTTTTTTAGATTGTAGAAGTTAGGATTTTACACGAATACTTGCGTATAAAAGTATAAAAAAGGTTAAATACCACATCTCTTATGCAAGGTTTCCGGCTCTGCAGTGGTTAGAGTAGAAAAATCATTCTACAAATCGACAAACGAAAATGAAAAAGGTTCTATTTTATCTATTGGGCACATTGGTGCTCATACTTTGCAGCTGTTCGTCGGGCGACAGTTTTCTGGCACAGATGGGACAGACATCACTCAGAAACGTATGGCACAGCGACTGCCAATACCATACGCTTACGCGTAATACGATCCCAGAGCCTACTCGGCTGAGACTCATCTACCACGAGGATACTCAGTCGATATCGGGCGAGTACCTCGACTACCGCGTGAACTGCGCCTACACCGACGCCGGCATGAAGATCGAGGTGAAGGACAACGGCACCATCATACTGAACCCCTGGGTCGAGTCGGATAACACGGCCGACTGTATCTGTAATGTGAACATCTACTTCACCATCGAGAACATCACGGCGCAGCGCTTCCACCTGGTGCTGAACCAGCGCACAGCTGTCCTCATGGAGGGAGACGGCACGACCCACGAGGAGACGTGGACCGACTACGACGGCTTCGTGTCGTTCAAGGAGAAGAACACCATCCTGATCACCCCGTCTGAAGAATGAGAAAAGCCCTGTTACTACGGCTCATCGCCATCATGATGGCGATGGGCGCCCTGTGCGGCTGCGGCGACGATGACAGCGACCGGCCCCTAGGCGGTGTCAGGAAGGAGCTGATCGGCACATGGTGCATCACGAGCGCCTTTTCCGGGTGGGGAGGAATGACGGAGTACGAGGCAGGTGATGTCACCGTCACATTCACCGGAAACGGCGAGGCGAGGATCGTGAACCGAAGAGACGACCAGCGTCCGGTGACCACCGGCACACGGTCGTACGAGCTCATCATCATCGAGAGCTCAATCTTCACCCATGAGCCGGTCACGGCTATCGTGTTCAGCGGTCCGGAGTGGACGAGCCAGCCCTTCACCCTCAACTTTGTCGAGGGGTCGCTCCATCTGTCGCAGGAGGCCTTCGATGGCATCGGCTACACCCTGAGGCGCACGGCCCCATAGCACGCCTCACCGTGCTGACCACTCACTGGCAACTGCGGCGAGTGGATACACTGGATAGTCTGTCGACTCTGAAAATGTTCAGCGTGATTTTTCTATCTCGGCGTACTGGGCGGGTGTCATGCCGGTCTGCTTGCGGAAGACGGTCTGGAAATATGAGCGTGAGCTGAAGCCGCAGTGCTCGGCGATGGTGTCGTTGCTCCAGTCGGGATGCAGGCGTATCTGCCGCTTGGCCTCTTCGAGCCGCAGGTGGGTGAGCCAAGGATTGAACAGCTCCCACTCGGTGGTCTTCAGCCATGCCGTGAGCTGATAGCGGGGGATACGCATGTCGCTGACAACGTTCTGTATGGTGATGCCGCTCTTGAGATGACCGCCCTTCGACAGCCAGCGGTTCACGGCCTGCTCCACATGCAGACGGTCGGCATCGTCGATCATGCTAACGATCGTCTCATCGTTCAGTCCGCCCTCCTCGGCGTTCTCCTCGGCAGCGCTGATGGCCTGTTGACGGGCATGGTCGAGTCCGTAGCTGTAGAAGCTGATCACACAGTAGAAGATCGTAAAGAAGAGGGTGACGGAGTAGATGATAAGCCACTGACTGGACCAGAAGATCGCTATCGGCGCGAGCACGGCCGAGACTACCAGCATCGTGACGCTGGTGTAGAGCCAGCGTATCAGCTCTTTCTTCTCCTGGTCGTAATAGCCCGCGAGCGCCCGTTTCAGTCGGCGCAGTTCCCAGAAGTCAAGACTGCTGTAATAGATCTGCATGCACAGGTAGAGCACAGCCGACGCCATCTCTGCCTTTCGCAGCTCAGGAGTGTCGGAGAGCAAGGGCTGTCCGTCGGTGATCAGCGCCCATGAGAGCATGATGAGCACGAGCAGATAGGTAACGATGCCTACCGCCCACTCACGTCGCGCGACGCGCCCCTGTCGCAGCAGATAGAGCACGGCCATACTGATACAGATGGCGCTGGGCACGAAGAACAGCAGGTTCACCATGACCGCCTGTGTGACACCCATCTGACGGAAGTGAAGGGTGTACTGCAACAGGAACTGTATGGGTAGCAGCATGGTGCCTGCGGTCATCATCCAGCGTGAACGGCTGTATACCCGATCGCCTGTCTGCCACTGCGGAAGCAGGCAGACCAGCATAGCAGTGAGCGCGCCGGTAAGCACGATGCCGGCGAACTGAATATGCTCAATAGGTATCATTTAGGTCTCTCTTTCTGAATTTGTCTGCAAAAATACACAAAATCAACGGGATACGCAAGAAAAAGGATGTTATTTTTTTGAATTTTCTAACACCCTGTTATTGATTATCTAACACCATTGTTAATTTTTGAACACCTTATCAATAAAGTTTTTCATATCTTTGCGGCCGTTTTTGGTTTGGCCGCGTAGAAATCAACTAATAACAGAGATAGAGATGAAGAAAAAAAGTTTATGCTTACTCACAATGCTCCTGTTGTGTGTGTTTGTGGGAAGTATGAAGGCACAGGAGACCTTAACCGTTTATGAGGGGAGTAATGAAAACGTTTATGTTCCTTTTCGCGTTAAGAATTTTGCGTCGCACACCAAGAGTCAGTATGTGATCCCCGCGAAAGACCTCAGCAGCATGAACGGCGGAACCATCTACTGTATCATGTACTACACCAAGAGCACCTCTATTCCACACACGACAGTCAACAAGGTCGAGGTGTGCATGAAAGAGGTCGACGACACATCGATCAGTCAGTTTGCGACCTTCGACGAGACTGACAAGGTCTATGAGGGCACCCTCGAGTTCACGTCGCTCGGCACGGGCGGTACAGTGCTGATCACACTCGACAAGCCTTATGTCTACAAGGGCGGCAACCTGCTGATAGGTACCAGGAACATCAAGGACAAGAACGGCGACAAGAATGACACCAACACGACGATCACGTTCTATGGCCAGAAGGTCAACGGCGCCGCCGTCACGGGCTGTGCCAGTCTGGAGAGCAACATCAACGTAAACCCTGCGGCGTTCATTCCCAAGACCACCTTCCTGTATGTGCCGAGACCCGTGGTCACCGATCTGACGACGACCCCGACATCGGCGACCGTCGAGTGGACAGGCAAGGTAAGCAGCTATCAGCTGCGCCATGGCAAGATCGCGTTCTTCGACGATTTCGAGAACGGCATGGGCCGATGGAAGGTGGTGCGCAACGGCGGCGGCAACGAGGGCAGCGACTGGCACTGCTATCAGAAAGCCAAGGAGAACGAGACACATCGCGGCACACACTGTGCGATGTCGAGAAGCTGGAACGACACACCCTTCACCGTAGACAACTGGCTCATCTCGCCCGAGGTGACGCTGGGCGGTACGCTGAGCTTCTGGGTGCGCGACGACGGCCATTATCACGAGCACTACGAGGTGTATGTCTCGACGACGACCAACGACATCAGCGCGTTCGAGTTGCTGGCATCGCCCGGCAACGCCTCTGCCGAGTGGCAGGAGGTCGCCGTCGACCTGAGGAAGTACGAAGGAAAGAAAGGCTATATCGCCATCCGTAACCAGGATACAGACCAGGACTATCTGCTCATCGACGACCTCGGCATCTATCCGGAAGAGAACGCCTGGACGACGGTGGACGGCGCCACCAGTCCCTATACGATCAGCCATCTGGACACAGACACCTCGTACGGCATACAGGTGAGGAGTGTCAACGCCAACAACGAGACGAGCAACTGGGTGAGCATAGGCTTCATAACCGAAGGCAATCCCATACCCGTCGATGTGACCGTCACATCGACGACCAAGAACACCGCATCGGTGTCCTGGACAGGCTACGGCAAGAGCTACGAGGTAAGGTACAGGAAATCGCCTGCCAGGATCTACCTGTCGCAAGGCTTTGAGGAAGGCCTCGGCGCATGGACACTCGAGAATGGCGTGGATGGCACATCCTGCACCCTGAACGAGGCCGCACACCACTCCGGGAACGTAGGCTTCGCCTTCCACTGGACCACCAATCCTCCGCAGTATCTTATCTCGCCTGAGATGACCGCCGTGGCCGAGGGCACGACACTGCAGTTCTATTACAAGAACCGGCACACCGGCTATACGGAGTCATTCGCCGTAGGCTACAGCTCGACGACGAACGCAACAGACGCCTTCACCTTCGGTGAGGAGAAGAGCATCAAGAACAACACGTGGACACTCTTCAGCGAGGCCGTTCCCGCCGGCACCAGGTATATCTGCATCAAACACACATCGTATGACAAGAACTACCTGTTCGTCGACGACATCATCGTCGCGAAAGCCCTCCCAGGTACCGACAACTGGAAGACGGTGTCGGGCATCACGGCAACGACCATGAGCATCAAAGGACTGGAGCCCAACACCCAGTACGATTTCCAGGTCAGGAGCCTCAGGAGCAGCAAGGACAACGACGGCACCTCGGAGTGGACGGAACAGCGGTCCTTCACGACCGACCTGGAGCAGCTGGTGCTGCGCGACAATGACGCGGCGGTGGCCGACAAGAACACCGACATCATCAGCCGTAACAACGGACAGGTGGTGAACGTCACCCTGTCGGGGCACACCTTCCACAAGGACGGTGCCTGGAACACCATCTGTCTGCCGTTTGACGTGACAATCAGCGGCAGCACCCTCGACGGTGCGACAGTGCGCGAGCTGACATCGGCCGTCGTCACTGGCACGACGCTGAGCCTGACATTCGGCAACGAGGTAACGACGCTTCAGGCCGGCAGACCGTACATCATCAAATGGGCGAACGACACGGACATGCCCACCATCACAGATCCCAAGTTCGCGGGGGTCATGATCGACGCGACCGACCGCAGGTACGACAACGGTGTGAGCGGCAAGGGATACGTGAGCTTCGCCGGACAGTACGAGCCGTTCGAGATCGTGGCCAACAACGCCGCCCAGAACAGTCATCAAGGACATCAGAACGAGATACTCCTGCTCGTGGCGAACAACACGATCGGCTACTCGAAAGAGCTGCGCACGACCGCTAACGGCAAGGCCCTGCACTGCTTCGGCGGACACTTCTACGTACCAGCCACCGACGGCAAGGCCACCACACGCAGCATCAACGTCGACTATGGCGACGGCACGACGGCTATCATCGGCATACACGACGACAGTGCTACGGGCACGATGAGAGAGGGCTGGTACACGCTCGACGGGCGCCGACTGCCGTCAGCACCCACGAAAGCGGGACTGTACATCAACAACGGCCAGAAGGTAACGATCCAGTGAGAATGAACACAAAACTCGCTCACGTCGGACGTGACATGAGCGAGCTTATATCTGAAGAATCATAAAAATACAACCCTATATGAGCAAGAAAGCATATATCACCCCTGCCATGCAGGTGTACCATCAGCAGCCCTCACAACTGCTCAGCGGCAGCTATGCCGTCAGAGCGCTCGACGAGGACTCTCTGTTCGACTGGTGCAGCAATGGCCTCGACGGCGACGACCGCTAAGGTCCGGATCACATGTCGCGGGCATCGGCGGTGGACTGGTCGACGGGAGTGGTACTGACGTCGATGGAGCCGTCGATCACCGTGATGGTGGCCTGGGCACTCACAGAGGCGTTGGCCCCTATTGTTTTCACGGAGTTTGGGATAGTCAGACTACCCGTTAAGCCGATGCAACTATCGAACGCGTTATTTCCTATCGTTTCAACGGAGGTCCCGATGGTCAGACTGCCTGTGAAGCCGATGCAACCACGGAACGCCTCGTCTCCTATCGTCTTCACAGAGCTTCCAATGGTCAGATTACCCGTAAAGCCGGAACAGCTAGAAAAAGCATGGTCGCCTATTGTCTTCACGGAGTTAGGGATGGTCAGGTCGCCCGTCAAGCCGATGTAACTAGAGAAAGCACCCTTTCCTATCTGTGTCACAGTGTATGTGATACCGCCATAATCTACGCTGCCAGGAATCGTTAAAGTCCCGGTAGGATTTGTATCGCCGACATGGCCCGTCACGGTGACGGTGTTGTCTCCGTCGGCATTGGTTTCATAATTGAGAGATCCCACCGTAAACGTCTCCGCCCACGTGTCTGCGGGGAAGGCCACGATACCAAAGAACAGCACGGCTGCCAGTCGTGAAAGACTGGATCTGAATAGTTGTAAGGTTTTCATATGTTATTGGTGGTCTGCTAATTTGCTTGCGAAGGATCAGTGAGCCGTGCTCAGTATTCGGTCTTGTCATCTTTCTCCTGCCAGAGGCGGAAGGTACGGATGGCTTCGTCGCGCAGCAGGGGAATGATGGGGACGGTACGCTTAGTGAGCGGCTTGTCGAGTTCCTCGTAGATGAAGTCGTCGGCGAAATCGATGTCGCGGGCATCCTTCCGGGTATTACCGTAGTAGATACGACTGATACGTGCCCAGTAGATGGCGCCGAGACACATGGGGCACGGCTCGCACGAGGTATAGATGGTGCAGCCGGTGAGATCGAAGGTGCCTAGCTTACGGCAGGCCTCACGGATGGTGTTCACCTCGGCATGGGCAGTGGGATCCTGATCGATGGTCACACTGTTGCTGCTGCCAGCGATGATCTCACCGTCTTTCACGATGACGGCTCCGAAGGGACCGCCACCACGCAGCACGCTCTCGTCGGCCAGTCGGATGGCCTCACGCATGAACTGCTTGTCTTTGTCTGTGATCTGTTTCATCGTATGGTCGGGTTATTTGGATTCTGGAAGATAGCCTGCCTGCAGGAAGCGGAGCTCGGCCTCGAGCATCTCAAGCTTCGGCATGCGATAGCCCGCCTCACGGGCGATTGCGATGGGGCGGCTGTAGATATAGTGGATCTCCATCTGCCGGTGGAAGTCGAAGTCGAGCTTCATCGACGGCGAGTAGGGTGTCATGTTGTCGGTCATCTCAATCATCTTGTCGACAAAAGTATCATCGAGGGCTTCGACGCCGAGGTGACGAGCGGCCCCCACGACTTCCATCATCAGGTCGCGAATGAGTCGACGGGTGGCCGGCTGTTTCAGCAGCAAGTCGGTCTGAGTATTCAACGCGACGGTCATACCATTGAACGGCATATTCCACACGGCTTTCTTCCAACGTGCCTCCTGATAGTCGACGGCACCAGCCTCAACACCAGCGGCATTGAAGTCGGCAAGCAACTGTTGGAACAGATGCTCATCACGGCAAGAGAAATTGCCGAAGTTAATCTGTCCGTAGCACTGGTGGTTCACACGTCCGGGCTCGGTTTTGGCCGAACAAATAAACGCCAGTCCGGCAGCGAGCTGCAGATCCGGGAAGAGTTGCTGCAGATCGGACTCGACACCGATACCGTTTTGTATCAGGACAACCAGCGTATGGGGATGGAGCAACGGCCGGAGCATCTCAGGCAGAAGATGGTTGTTGGTCGACTTCAGACAAACAAGCACGACATCGCAGAGAGGCATCTCGGTCGTGGTATGATAAGCGTTCACATGGTCTATATGGAAGGAACCGTCACAAGAGTCAATCTGCAGGCCGTTCTTTTTGACATAGTCATAGTCGCTATGGAACAGGAAATGAACGTCTTGTCCGCTCTTGGCCAGTTTCCCGCCATAATAGCCGCCAATGGCACCTGTTCCTATAATTCCGTATTTCATATCCTCAAAATGCTAAAATAATATCTGCATGCAAAATTAATGATTTTTTTTGTATCTTTGATAAAAAAAGCATATCTTTGCACAAAAATACTGAAGATTAAGTGGACAAAAACGAATTTACACTACTCAACAAGATACAATCCCCAGAAGATCTGCGCAAGCTATCCGTAGACGAGCTACCTTTGGTGTGCAAGGAACTGAGACAAGACATCGTGGAAGAGTTGTCGGTAAACCCCGGTCATCTGGCTTCCAGTCTGGGCGTAGCAGAGATTACCGTAGCACTACATTATGTTTATGATACACCCGACGACCGTATCGTATGGGATGTAGGTCATCAGGCCTACGGGCATAAAATCCTGACCGGTCGTCGTGAGCAGTTCTGCACGAACCGCAAGTTGGGTGGCCTCAAGCCCTTCCCTTCACCCACGGAAAGCGAGTACGACACATTTGCCTGCGGACATGCCAGCAACTCCGTTTCTGCGGCGCTGGGTATGGCTGTAGCTGCCAAGTTGGAGCATAACAACAAGCGCCATGTGGTGGCTGTCATCGGCGATGGTGCCATGAGTGGAGGTTTGGCCTTCGAGGGACTGAACAATGTGTCATCCTCGCCCAATGACCTGCTGATCATCCTCAACGATAACAACATGTCTATCGATCGCTCTGTGGGCGGCATGAAACAATATCTGATTGGTCTCAGCACAAATGAGACCTATAATGCCATTCGTTTTAAGGCTGCGCGCTGGCTGCACGGCAGAGGTATGCTCAGTGAGGACCGTCGCAAAGGTCTCATCCGTCTGACGAATGCCATGAAAAGCGCCATCTCGCATCAGCAGAACGTTTTTGAAGGCATGAACATCCGTTACTTCGGTCCCTTCGACGGTCACGACATAAAAGAGTTGGTACGTATCCTCCGTCAGATGAAGGATATGAAAGGGCCGAAGCTGTTGCACCTGCATACACAGAAAGGACACGGCTATGCACCGGCCGAGAAGGATGTCACCACCTGGCATGCGCCGGGCAAGTTCAACCCAGACACTGGCGAACGCCTTGTGGACAACGATCCCAACAAACCACAGAAATATCAGGATGTGTTCGGGCATACGCTTCTGGAACTGGCCAAACAGAATCCGAAGATCGTCGGTGTGACGCCAGCCATGCCATCGGGCTGTTCAATGAATATCATGATGAAGGAGATGCCCGATCGTACCTTCGACGTAGGCATCGCTGAAGGGCATGCCGTCACGTTCTCAGGTGGTATGGCTAAAGACGGACTGTTGCCCTTCTGCAATATCTATAGCGCCTTTGCACAACGTGCATTCGACAATATCATCCACGACGTGGCACTGCTCAACCTGAACGTGGTGCTCTGCTTTGACCGCGCAGGGCTCGTGGGCGAGGACGGAGCCACCCATCATGGGGCCTTCGACCTGGCTGCCCTCAGACCGATACCCAACCTGACCATCTCGTCGCCAATGGACGAACATGAGTTGCGCAGGTTGATGTATACCGCACAGTTGCCCGACAAGGGACCTTTCGTGATACGTTACCCAAGAGGCGGTGGTGTGCTGCAGGACTGGCGCTGCCCGTTTGAGGAAATTGCCGTAGGCACAGGTCGTAAGCTGAAAGACGGCAGCGATGTGGCCGTCCTGAGCATCGGTCCGATTGGAAATAATGTAACGGAAGCGATTAAAAGGATGCAGGCGTCGGGAGACAAGAGTCAGGAATCGGTCTCCGTAGCCCACTATGACATGCGTTTCCTGAAGCCTATCGACGAGCAGATCCTCGAAGAGGTGGGAAAGAAATTTCGCCGCATAGTCACTGTCGAGAATGGTACAAAGAAAGGCGGACTAGGTTCGGCTGTATTAGAGTGGATGAACGATCATGGCTATCATCCAGAGGTGATACGTCTTGGATTACCAGACGAGTTTGTAGAGCACGGAAAGGTGTCGGAACTACAGAAGATTGTTGGTCTCGACGAGGAAAGCATTATCAAGGCCATCGTCAGCTGAGAATTAAAAATCCGAGATGATATAATTACGATTTGTCATCATTAATTAGAACGATATGAAGGTTGTAATAGTCGGTGCAGGTGCCGTTGGTACTCATCTGTCGAAACTGCTGTCGCGAGAGCATCAGGACTGTGTGCTCATCGACGACAATGAGGAGAGATTGGGCGCACTCAGCGAGTATGACGTGATGACCTATAATGCATCACCCACGAGCATCAAGGTGCTGAAAGAGGCTGGAGTGCAGCATGCAGATCTCTTTGTGGGGGTTACCCCCGAGGAGACGACCAACCTGACAGCGTGCATGATTGCACATCATTTGGGTGCGAAGAAAACCGTGGCGCGTATCGATAACTACGAATACTTGAGTCCACAGAACAAGGATTTCTTTAGGAACATGGGCATCGATTCGCTCATTTACCCGGAGGTGCTGGCCGCCATCGATATCAACAACGGTCTGAAACTCTCCTGGGTGCGTCAACGCTGGGACGTACACGACGGGGCCCTCACACTACTCGGCATCAAACTGCGCGAGACGGCAGAGATACTCAACCAACCGTTGCGCGACCTCTGTGGTCCCGACGACCCTTATCATATTGTGGCTATCAAACGTGATGAGGAGACGATTATCCCTGGTGGACTTGACGAGTTGCGCGTAGGCGACCTGGCCTATTTCATGACTACACAGGAATACATTCCTTATATTCGGAAGATTGTGGGCAAGGAGCACTATGCCGACGTCAAGAACGTCATCGTGATGGGCGGTGACAAGACATCGGTCAGAGCAGCCTTGACAGCTCCCGACTATATGAACGTGAAGATCATCGAGAAAAACGCCGAGCGTTGTGAGAAACTTAATGAACTCCTTGGTGACAGTGACACGATGGTGATTCATGGTGACGGACGCGACCTCGGCCTGCTCGAAGAAGAAGGCATCCGTAATACACAGGCCTTCGTAGCTCTCACCGGTAATGCAGAGACCAATATTCTGGCCTGTCTGACGGCCAAGCGTCTGGGCGTACGTAAGACAGTGGCCATGGTAGAGAACCTTGACTACGTGAAGATGGCCGAGGAACTGGATATCGGCACGATCATCAACAAGATGACAATTGCCGCCAGTCATATCTTCCAGATGATGCTCGATGCCGACGTGAGCAACCTGCGTTCGCTGATGCTCGTCGATTCAGAGGTGGCCGAGTTCATAGCCGCCGAGGGGTCAAAGGTGACTAAGAAACCTGTTAAGGACCTTGGCCTACCGTTTGGTACGACCATCGGTGGACTGGTCCGCAAGGGTGTCGGTATGCTGGTCAACGGCAACTCACAAATCGAGGCTGGCGACTCCGTCATGGTTTTCTGCCATGAGGCAAAGCTCAACAATATCGAGAAATTCTTCAAAAAGAACGCGATATGGTAAACTTCCGTATCATCAGTAAGATCATCGGCTCCCTGCTGTTTATCGAGGGATTCTTCATGGCCTGGTGTGTAGCCCTCTCGTTCTACCATCATGAGGACGACTGCTACGCCTTTGTGCTATCGATGTTACTGACATTCGGAAGTGGTTTCTTTTTCCTTTATTTCGGTCGTAATTCAGAGAACACCCTCAGTCGTCGTGATGCCTACGTGGTTGTGACCGCTGCCTGGGTTGTATTCTCTTTCTATGGCATGTTCCCATTCCTCCTTCACGGTTGTATTCCTAGTGTAACCGATGCTTTCTTTGAGTCTACATCAGGTTTCACCACTACAGGAGCGACGATCCTAGACAACGTGGAGGTACTCCCACATGGCATTCTATTCTGGCGATCGTTGATGCAGTGGATAGGCGGATTAGGAATCGTATTCTTCACCATCGCCATCCTCCCCTCTCTGGTAGGCGGAAGTGTAAAGGTGTTCGCAGCAGAGGCCACCGGTCCCATCAAGGCAAAGATGCACCCGCGACTATCTACCACAGCCAAGTGGATATGGAGCATCTATATTCTGCTCACCGTCGCTTGCGGTCTGTCGTTCTTGTGTGCCGGTATGAACTGGTTCGAGGCTCTGAATTACTCCATGACGACGACGGCTACAGGCGGATTCGCCATCCATAATGAGAGTACGGAGTTCTTCCACTCACCCACCATCGACTACATATCGATCATATTCCAGTTTCTATCGGGAATCAACTTCACATTATTATATGTGAGCACCATTAAACTGAAGCCGAAATCGCTGTTCACCAACTCCGAATTCAAGTTGTATATCAGTATCGTTTTGGGAGCAACATTATGGATCATGTACCTTCTCATCAGCAGGATGGGCTATGATCTGGAACACGCATTCCGGAGTTCTTTGTTCCAAGTCGTCTCCTTTATGACCACCACCGGTATGTTCAATGAGGATGCAGGCACATGGCCTCACATCACATGGGTTATTCTGGGTGTCGTGATGTATATGGGAGCATGTGCCGGTAGCACGAGCGGCGGTTTTAAGTGCATCAGAGGTGTGATGCTACTAAAAGTGGTACGCAACAATTTCCGTCAGATCTTGCACCCGAACGCAGTATTGCCCGTGAAGGTCAACGGACAAAACATTCCCCAGTCGAAACTTATCGCCCTATTCGCGTTCTTCACACTGACAATTATGATGGTCATTGTCACCGCTACGATTATGATTGTGGCTGGAATAGACAACACAAATGCTATCACGATAGCCTTGAGTTGCGTCAGCAATGTCGGTCCGACCCTAGGTACACAGATCGGTCCCGTCATGTCATGGTCCATCCTTCCCGACTTCATCAAGTGGATCCTCTGTCTGCTCATGCTGATGGGTCGTTTGGAGATTATGACTGTACTGGTACTCTTCACGCGTAGCTTCTGGAAAGAAAATTGATTATATCAAAATACCATAAACAATACCAAGACAATGTACAAATTTGAACCACTATTGAAACAAACGCTATGGGGGGGCAATAAGATCATCCCCTTCAAGCATCTGGACACACAGTTGGAGCATGTCGGCGAGAGCTGGGAGATCTCCGGTGTCGCTGGCAGCGAAACTATCGTCGCCAACGGGAGATACAAAGGACTCACGCTGAACGAACTAGTTCGGACAGAGCAAGCTCGTCTCGTCGGCCGTAACAACTACGAACGTTTCGGTGACGAGTTCCCCCTGCTCATCAAGTTCATCGATGCCCGTCAGGATCTCAGCATACAGGTCCATCCCAGCGATGAGGTCGCCCGTCGTCAAGGCAGAAGCAGAGGCAAAACAGAAATGTGGTATGCCCTGGAGAGTACCCCTGGTGCCATGCTCTACAATGGTCTGAAGCAACAGATTACCCCCGAGCGCTACCAACAGATGGTTGCCGACGACACCATCTGTGATGCCCTTGCCCAATACCCCGTCAGTGAAGGCGACGTATTCTTCATCCCCGCCGGACGTATCCATGCTATCGGTGCCGGTTGTTTCGTGGCAGAGATCCAACAGACATCCGACGTCACTTACCGCATCTACGACTTCAAGCGTAAGGACAAGGACGGTCACTACCGTGAGCTTCACACCCGTGAAGCCGCTGAAGCTATCGACTATACCGTGCTCGACAACTATCGCACATCGTACACGCCCCAGAAGAACGAAGGGCAGCAACTGGTCGACTGTCCCTATTTCACCACGGCCGTCTACGACCTTACCGAGCCGATGACCATAGATTATACCGAACTCGACTCGTTCGTCATCTTGATAGCCGTCAAGGGCGAAGGTACCATCACCGACGACGATGAAATGCTACCGCTACAGGCGGGCGACACCATCCTTCTCCCTGCCACCACCGGTAGGGTCGTCGTCGAGGGTGAAATAAAGTTTCTGGAAACTTCTGTATAGACTTATACAGCTGGTGTCATGAGCGATGCTAGGCCATAAAGAGCTTTTTATGCTTGGGGGACGAAGGGGCAGAGCGTAAGCCAATGAGCAAACCATATACGAAACTATTCGGAAAGATAATTACGAATATCATCCTGTAACCGTCGAAACTGGTCAGAGAACACATAACCAGTGTTTTTCTTGAGCATCACCTTAATGTCCTGCAGCGAGTTTTCGTAGCAGGACATTTCATTTCGTTTCTGCGTACGGTGGGCCGAGGCATGATAAATCTCGTTCTGACGCTCCTGCCTAAGCAGGTTGCATACCTTCGACAGGATGGGCGACACCACCGTGTCAAACAAGTGATGCCCCTGCATATAGAGATAGGTCGTCTGCGGTGTCACACCCAGTGACATGATTTCATTCTTCGTGGCCAGATACTCCTCTTTCGCATCCGGGAACAGACGCTGCAATTCGTTGATCTTCGTGTGCACCTTCCGTCTCACATTGGCAATCGAGGGCACGGGGTTATGCACGTTGAAGCCTCCCGGGTCAGCGATACGGTTGAAGTCCGTGATAGAAAACTTCGGGTAGTTACCGTTACGATATAGCATTATCGACCACACGAACAACGGGAACAGGGCCTCACTGAACTGCTCGAAATACCCACGGAAATCGAAGATGCGATGATCATTGAGCGTCACCGACACGCACACGTTATGCAGTGATGGTGCATAACACTGGTAGTTCTCAATGGCATAGACATACGTATGAAACACGTACGGACTCTCCAACACACGCCTCGACTGCGCCGTACGCCCCTGTATCAGATAATCGTAGTCTGCATCCACGCAAGCGATCATATCCCTGCCCAGCGGTTCGTCCCCTTGCCGGCCCTCCCCTTCAAGGAAGTTCATCAACACAGACTTCTTACCACGCGTCAGGTTCACCTTCGACGGCAGCATCACCTCGAAGTATCGCTTGTCGTTCTCGAACTCCGAGAGCACCGTCCGCCAGAAATAGATATCATCATAGCTCTCAACATAAGCCACTATCCGACGCCGAGCCTTCTTCGAGGTGAGCGCATTCGCCGCCTCGAAATACTTGCTGTTCAGGTTATCCCTCAGTCTCCTTGCCATCCCACATCAACTGCCTATTCCCTAAACCGTGATATCCGACACCTCTGTCACGCTATCAGCCCAGCCGTTCATCACCACAGCCGGCGAGTGCGTCGTCAGGATAATCTGCACGTTCGGGTTCAGTTCGATACACAGGTCTATCAATCTTTTCTGCCACTCGAAATGTAGGGAGGCCTCCGGCTCATCCATGAAGAGCACATATGGCAGGTTATCCTCCACGAGCACCGTCAGCAAGATGGCCAGCATCTGCTTTTCGCCACTCGACAATTGATAAGGCAATAGCACCTCACCAATCTGCGTGAAACGCAACTCGTTCTCCGTTCGTATGATTTTCTTACCTGTATCCTCGAACAATTCATCCACCATATCCTGAAAGCGTTTCTTCTTTAGCGAAAGTTGTTGTGCCGCCTCGGCATCACCTTTCTGCAGCAGTTCTATGATACGGTTACCGATGTTCACCTGATAGTCCAGATACTTCCGCTGCAGGTTGTACAACTGGATATCCAGCAGGGAGCCACCCCCAACACCAGCCAGTGCCGAGAGCGCTTGCCTCAGGAACCCCTCTCCTTCGGAGAGTGTCTGCGAAAGGTTCGAGTCGAGCGAGCGTATCACATCATATCGTATCCATTTCGCATCGGCCGGCACCACATCGAGCTTCACGCCCTTGAGCATGTGCGAGGGAAACTCCCCGCCAGCCGTCAGTCCTTTCACTACCTTGTTCAAGATTGTACTCTTGCCCACTCCGTTGATACCACTGAGGATGTTCACCTGTCGGTTCAGATCCCAGATAATGTGTTTCTTCCCACTCCATAGCGAGTCGATCTCTATCCGTTTGATATATTCAGCGTACTTTGGCATAGTCGTCAGTTTTTATTGGCATCAGTCTATCAGCCACGTTTCGACCACAAATATACAAAAAATCCAGAACCCTCCAAAGGAATTCCGGTTTTTTATGGTTTACACAAGCATCGCTTGGCCTCTATTGCACAGAAGAGATCACTTTATTCAGTATGCATCGAAGCAATGGCAAGCCTTATAGACATTCAGGGGGAAGGCATTCAAGAATTAATTCTCATGTCGTACACCTAACTTTCAAACTCTTACTTGAGTGATTGGGCTATACATTTGTTTCAAATTATTTTCCGATTGTCTCATAAAAAACATGACAGAAGCTAAGATCCGTTTCAATTTCATGTTCGCATTCCATGCAACACCGTTGCACGTCTCGCAATTTACATAGATTCAATATGGTTAGCAATTTGTTTTTGGTTCGGGAAGTATTCCTAATTTGCAACAGGCATTCTTAGTTTCTGATGAATTTGTTTACTAACTTTGTGGCGATTTAACGATCCGAATCCTATCTGCGTTGTGCAGAATGTTTGAAGACCAACCAATTAAAAACCGTATTAAATTACTACTCGTTCCCGAAGAAAAGTTCACTATTGCTGTATGATAGATTTTTGGCATGAAATATGGGAAACCGTTCGAAGGAAACCAACACGTGTCATATTGACGGGTCTTGGTATTTCGTGGGGTATTTTTATACTCATCCTATTGGTCGGCATTGGTGAAGGTTTTGAAAAAGGTGTATTAAAATTGTTTGATGGCTATTCAAAAAGTACGACGTATGTTTTTACCTCTCAAACGTCAAAAGCATATAAGGGAACGGCTGTTGGTCAACCGGTTACTATTACGGAGGAAGATATGATTCGTTTGAGACAGGATGTCCCCGAGATTACAAGGATATCTCCAGAGATATCTCATTGGGGAGCTGTTTATTCCGAAAAGGCCCAGGGCGCCTTTGATATCCGCGCCGTCCGTCCTGACTATTTTGATATCAGGATATTAGATACGGAAAAAGGTCGGTTGCTTAATAGCCTTGATATGAGTGAGTCCCGAAAATGCGTAGTTATAGGAAAGAATGTTGCAGATGTGCTGTTCTATCATGATCAGCCGATAGGCAAGGAGGTTCGTATTGGGACAGAGGTATATGTGGTGGTGGGTATCATTAAAAACACACTGTTAAGTTCTTCTGAAGACCGTGTCATTTATATGCCTTATTCTACATATCTGAGGACCAATGCCACAGCAAAAGAATTTACGACGATGGTGTATGCCGTGTGTGATGGTGTGGAGTCAAAAGAAGTAAATGACCAAGTGAAGAGCGTCCTTTCGAGAATTAAGAACGTGGATCCAGATGATGGGAGCGCTTTTTTCTTCAATAGTATGGAAGAACAGGTAAAGGCTTTTAACAGTTTGTTTGATACTTTGAAAGGTTTCTTGTGGTTTATGGGAATCAGCACTTTGGTTAGCGGTATTATCGGAATTGGCAATATTATGTATATATCTGCCAAGGAACGTACACGTGAAATAGGCATTCGGAAGTCACTTGGCGCAAGATCATCATCGATAAAAGGAATGTTTCTTTGTGAGTCCATTGCCATTACATCTATTGCAGGTTATGTCGGTATCGCATTAGGCTGGCTGTGCTTGGAACTGATAAGCTTGCTTATAGATGATGACACTCTGATGATGGATAAGCCCCAGATCAATCTGCTTATTACAATATTTGCGATGCTGATATTGATGATTGCGGGTGTGATAGCAGGACTAAAGCCTGCTATGTATGCAGCAGATCTACGTCCTATAGAGGCACTAAGAGATGAAAACTAAAAATATACTCGGATGAAAACGACAAAAATTACAATCATACTATTCATACTTCTTGCTGTGGGTTTTGTAGTCTTTCACATGACGACCGGTAAGAAACATGAGCGTGTCCGTATTGTGCAGGCGGAATACCGTAATATCGAGAAAACTCTTACTATCTCAGGGACGATCATTCCGGAAAAGGAGATCGAGATAAAATCGACCATCTCTGGCGTCCTTGAGAAGCTGTCTGCTCGGGTCGGTGAAGATGTGCAGCCTGGAACCCCCATAGCAAGTGTCCGTTATGTAAAGGACCCGATGGAGTACAAAAACCTACTGAACCAATTAGAAGTTGCCCGTACTCGACTTGATAATGCGGAACTTAGATTCAAAAGTACCCAAAACCTATATCGTCAGAAACTCATTGCTCCATTAGAATATGAAAATGAAAAAGATGAACTGGCTATTCTTCGGTTAGAATATAGGTCCGTCGAGTCTGAGTTAAAAATGTTACGAGGTAATTATCAGCAAAAGGAGATCTCAAACATTATTACGGCAACGGGAAGTGGAACCATCCTGGAACTCCCAGTCAAAGAAGGTGGTTCTGTTATGGCACGGGGAACATTATATGAGGGTACGACTATCGCTCGTCTCGCCGACATGAATTCACTGGTGTTTAAGGGTGATGTGTTAGAGTCTGACATATTGAAGCTAAGTGTCGGAATGCCTGTGAAATTCACTCTGTCGGCTGATAAAAACATCCAATTTATGGGGAGAATAGAAGTAATATCTCCTAAAGGAAATGTGCAAGACGGTGTCTCACGCTTTCAGGTGACAACAACTATAGATATCCCTGATAACTATCGGAAATATATTAAGGCCGGATGTACGGCCAATGCAACAACTATTATTGAGAAGAAAACAAAGGTTTTGGCCCTTGAGGAGAAATATTTTAATTTCAGTTATGACTCGGTATATGTGGAGGTACAGAAGGATGACGGATCGTTTGAAAAGAGATTTCTTAAGACAGGAATCTCTGACGGTACCTATACGGAGATCGTAAGTGGATTAAGCGCTAAAGATAAAATCAAAGATAATAAAAAGAAGGAATAAATGAAATACCGTGTTATTTTATTGGCAGTATTTCTGCCATTGGTGTTATATGTAAATGCAGCGACTTTGGATTGCATTCCGGTTCAAGTGAAGTCGTGTAAATTCTCCGTTCCTGTGCCAGAGAGTTGGGATACGATTCCTCAAAATGCTCTCGAACAGAAATTGGGCAAGGGAGTGGCTATCTTAGGATTATATCCGAAAGAACAGGCGTTATTTTTCGAAGAGAAATATATCATACTGTCGTTTATGCCGACAGTTAAAGGACTTAACAGTATGTCTTTTGACACAATCTTCGATAAGTTAAAAGAAATGAATGAGAGAAACCGCATGCCCGATACAGATTCTCTTCGTATTATATATAACGGAATGGATCGTTTTTCTAAAGATGGTAAGTTTTGGATACGTACATCAATGACTGTTTGCATGGACTCTGCGAATGTAAATTGCGTACAGAATCTATTGTTGTCAAAATTCGGCTATATCAGTGTTGCGTATTACGATAAGAGTTTTGTGACACCTGATTTTGAGAATACCATACAGAAGATGGTTCAAGGGATAGATGTTGATGACGATTATGTATATGTCGAGTCGCACAAAGACTCGGCCTTTACTCCTGCCAAGATTGCCATTGCTTTGGGGGTCGGCATACTTGTATACCTGATAATGGTGTTACTTGACAAAAGGAAAAAGAAATGAATAAGCTGACCTGCATATTAATTCTCGTCCTGCTGTTTTCTCTGCATATCAGCATCTCAGGCTCTTCTGTAGTAGGTTTTGTCGCATTTTATATGTTGGCAGCAGCGTTGATCTGTATAATCCTACCTCGTAAACGGAATCATGTTACTTGGAATATATGTAATATACTTGCATTACTATATCTATTGTTTACAATTGCTGATTGGACTATAAGAGGTAATGTTTATGGTTCAGACTTTTTCTATCTCATGATAGTCTGTTGGCTTTTATTCTTAGTTCTAAGTATGCTATTCTTAAGCCGACATATTCAGAAAAGTCTTATTTGTTCCATCATTGTTTGTGCGTGGATTGAGATTGTTGTTGGCTTCGGGCAACTCTATGGACTGATGGAGAATAGTAACGTTTTTTTCCAATTTGGAGGTTCTCTTGGCAATCCCGGGGCCTATTCGGGATATCTAAGCGTCATATTTCCAATAGTCCTTTCTGTCTATCTGACTTGTAGGCGAAATCGTAAATGTGAGAATGTTCAATACTTACTTCTGGCATGCCTCATCTTTATACTGGCTCTCATCGTTCTGTCTCGTTCCCGTGGAGCGTGGCTGGCATGCTTGATAGGATGTATCTTTGTGATAGAACACTACTTTGGTGTTCTGAAATCTATTCGTAAGCATTTTAGTCGCACCCAACGTCTCATATTATCCGTCTTATTAGGAGCGGGCCTTCTTGGTGGGGCTTTCTTCCTATACAAATTCAAAGCCGATTCTGCAGATGGAAGACTGCTTGTATGGAAAGTCGCACTTCAGGCTCCTCGTGAGAATATTTTGTTTGGCGACGGGTGTGGTTCGTTTGAGGCGAACTATTGCCGGTGGCAACGCGATTATTTTGCCTCAGGTGAAGGAACTGAGAGAGAAAAATTTCTTGCTGATTACGTGACGTGTGCCTATAATGAATTCCTACAGGTGTTTATCGACCATGGCATCGTCGGTATGTTGCTGTTCTTTGGTGTCATACTTCTCGCACTGCTGCAGAAGAACTCACACCGTTCACATATCTTTATCGGAGCAAAAGCATCATTATTGGGATTCCTAATATTATGTTGTGTCTCTTATCCTCTGCATATTCCACTGTTGTATCTTCATCTGATAATTGTCTTGGCTTTGCTTTTAACAAAGAAGGACGCAGAATGCAGTCATGTTACGAAAGGGATAAATCATGTCATTTCTTTAAGTTTGATACTGATGGCGATCTTTTTCGCTGTAATGGGTCTGCGACAGTTATATGGCATTCGGCTATTGGAAAAGGGACTAGGAAATATGGCTTTGGGAGAGTTGCAAGATGCAATTGAACAATATCAGAAGGGGTTCTCAATAATGAGCAATAACGGTCTCTATCTGTTCTTTTATGCATCAACATTATCAATGGATGACAAACCCAATATGAGTAATGAAATGTTAAAGAGGGCTGAACAGAAATCCTCTGATCCAAATATTTATATTATGATGGGCGAAAACTACAAAAAGGTAGGGAATCTCATAGCAGCAAGAGAGGCATATCAAAAAGCGGTAAACACGATTCCTTCCCGATTATATCCCCGCTCTTTGATTGTTCACCTACTGATGGATATGGGGTGTAAAACAGAGGCGTACAAACTGGCAAACGAGATTCTGCAGATGAAGGAGAAGGTTCCGACAACGGCTGGTAAAGAAATAAAAGGCGAAATGCGTCTTATAGTTAACAGATTGTCTAACCCTCAAAACAGATTGCCTATGAAGTAAAGAAAGAATTAATCAACAAAAGCATTATGCCATCATGATGGTATAATGAACCATTTAACAATTAACATTATTAATCAACAAAATTTTTAAATTATGAAAACTAAAAAGAAGCCATTGTTCGCAATGCTTGTAGCAATGGTTATGTCATTAGGTATAATGGGTCAATTCGCAGAAGATAAAGAATCCGCCAATCTACAACAACTTGCTTGGGGACACAATTGGGCCGCAGAACATTCTGAAGGTGCAGAGCATGTTGCCAACAAGGCTTTAGGATATACTTATGAAGGAGTTGCTTCAGGTGCAATTGTTGCAGGCTTGTCATCTGGTGTTATAACTCCTACTGCATTAGTATGTTATGGTGGCGCAGCTGTGGCTGGCTTATAAACTTTATTAACTTAATATGGTAATTAAATAATAATAAATATATGAAAAAGAAAAATATTTTCCTGTCTTTGATTGTGATGGTTGTAGCTTTCTCGTTTTTGAATTCCAATTCAACAGATACTAACAAAACCGAATATGCTGCAGCTGTATGTTGGTATGAGGCAAGCCAGTCTGAATCTGGTAGTGGAGCACAAACAGGATATAATACGGCGGGGACTATTGCCGCTGGTGTTTCTTTTGCCGCTGGTTGCAAAACTGTAGGTGCGATTGCTGCAAGTACAGGTAACCCTGTTGGTTGGGGAGTAGCTGCAGTGGCATTTGGTGTTTAATTTGTTTTGATAATGCCCTATTTTTTAGGGCATTATCTCTTAGAGTATTCAAAATTGTCTTATCTATAAGTAGAAATGAAAAGGTCGGATTTTCTTTTAGGTCTTGTTACTTGTTGTATATTTGTGCTCTTTAGAGATTTTTTTTCTAGCAATTTGTTTAATGATTTCTATTTGAGTAGTCCTTTTGCTATGTCAATAATATTAAGCATAATAACAACATTACTTGTTTTATGTATTTATTTGCTAATTTGTTATGTCACTAAACTTCGAAAAAATCACAAAAATGAGAAATAGGTTCTTTATTTTGTCATTTCTATTATGGTTGATTCCATTTTGTGCAAGAATTCCTATGAATATATCATATGAAAATGTGACAGATGCGAACAAAACAGAGAACAATGCTCTCACAAATATCCAAAAGGCTATGGAGACAGGTAATAATGATGCATTTGTTCTTGTATTTAAGAATAATATCAAGACATGTATCATTAATATTTGCGGAGGAGTATCGCTCGGAATTTGCACTATAATTAATCTTGTATATAATGGCTTTGTAACATCAGATATGTTTGTTATTTCATATGAGTCAGGCTTCCCAATTACAAGCATCTTAAAGACGACACTACCTCATAGTTTCGAATTAATTGGTTTTTGGGTGTCAGGAGCAATGGGCTTGATGATAGCTTATCATTTGATATTGTTTATGAGAGGGCGTGAGGAAAACTTGAGAGTATCCGTTAAGCAAATGGCTATCCTTGCTGTGATTGTTTTTTTAACTACATTGTGCGCAGCATACGTTGAAACACATATATCTATTAATATGTTATAATAATGAAAAAAATTGTAGAAACAATAAGTTCTATCCCTCACTGGTATGGGGTCGTGATAGTTTTAGTATATGCGTTGCTAACAGCAGAATATTTGTCTGTATTGAATAATCTATATATACAAGAGATGATAGAAGTATCAGGTATAGTTGAAGTGCTATTGAGCATTAGCTATGTTCTAACAATTGTTTCATCAGTTGTAATATGGATTATTTTGTGTTTGATGTTCCATCTGACAGTCTTATTGTTTGATGGAAAACAAATCTTTAGCAAGTTTCTTTATACTTCGTCTTATTTGTATATTATCCCTGCAATTGCATTGATGGCAGCAATTCTGATGCTTGGGAATCTGGAAGTTGAAGATAATGAAGATATTATTGAAGGGCTGCTAGATAATAGCAGGTTCAGATTAATTATGAATATCGTGAATTATTCTTTTTTCCCCTTCTATTTACTTACAGCCTGTGTTATACGTTATCTATACAACACAAAATGGTTGTATGCAGTATTATCTGTCGCAATTCCAATTGTATCTATATGGGGAGTGACGGAATTGTTTAAGTTGTTGTAATTAAAAAGCTAAAGGGAATGAAAAATCTTATTCGTAGTCTTGCTGCTATAATCGTAGTTGCTGCTTTTTTTTCCTGTGGTGGACCATCTGACAGCTTGGAAGAAGCTTTGAACCTTGCAGGGGACAACCGTGAAGAACTTGAAAAGGTTTTGGAGCATTTCAAAGATGATTCCTTGAAATATCAAGCAGCCAAGTTCCTTATTGAGAATATGCCCTATCATTATGCTCCATATGGTAAAGTCGCAGATAAGTATGCCACGGCGTATATTGAGATGGCAACAGAAGCTAAAGAATTTCGTGATAGCGTAATCAAAGCAAAGACGAGACGCCTTGATACAAGACCTGTCAAGAAAATATCGGATATCAGAAAAGTGGATGCTACTTTCTTGATTAAGGCGATAAATGATGCGTGTGATGTGTGGCGTAAAGTAGCGTGGAGTAAGGATTACGACCAATCCATGTTCTTTAATTATGTTTTGCCCTATCGATTATTTGAGGAGCCATTAAGTGACTGGCATAAGACTATTAAGGAAGAATTCCCTTATATTGATAAAGATGTTGTATACAGCGTAAAAGGCATACAGATTTCCGCCTCTTCTGAACAAATTGTTAAAGGCAAGACTGTGGATTCACCGAGTGCTCTTAGAGGACAGTGTGTCCAGATGGAGAAGGTTGGAGCTTCTGTTACATTCAACATCCCATCGCCAACAGCTGTCAAAAAACTAATAAACTTTAGGTACAATACATTGGCGAAAGACACAAAGGCTGTCGTTGAACTGAATGGGAAAAATATTGGAATTCTCGTGCTAGAGCCGACGAATAGTGTCTATTCCTTCAGAAAAACACGTTTTGGAAAGGTTATGGACCTGAAGAAAGGTGAGAATATTCTCACTGTGAAATACGTAAACAAACCATTCTGTCTTGATTATATTGAGCTGGCATCCTTTGAACCATACCATGATGAGGATTGTATAGACTATTCCACGTCATTTTGCCAAATACAGAATGTCGGTACGGGTAGCTTTGCGTCAATGGATACTCTACAAGCATCGGTGTATAAGCCCATTTTCCTGCGTAGATACTCAGCAAAGGATAGAAATCTCAATCTGCGACTTGATTATCTGGGGTATCCATGTTGGAAAATCTCACCTATGGATTCTATTAATATGTGTATGGAGGACCGTTGGGTAAGTCTTGATACATTAGCTGCGGTCGGCAAGCGTGAATTCCTGAACAGTAATTCGGGGAATATCTTCCAGCGATGGGTATTCATCCCTATTGGAGACGGCATGTATAAAATCATGAATAAATACTCTGGTTTGTTCTGGGAATCCGGTAAGGACTGGGAAACAGGTAAAGAAATAATTGTTCAGAACGTCTATTCTGGAAAAGATTCCCAGAAATGGAAAATTATCAAGAAGGAGAGCAATCCTTATGCCCAGTCACTATATAAGATTGGTAGCATTTTGTCATATGGATTAAGGGTGACAGAAGTTATGGACCAATTTGAATTTGTGGTTTTCAGAGGTCATATGGATCCAAGCTTAGCGTCATTATGCAAATACCGTACAGGTAAGTGCCAGGATGAGGCGTCGTTTACTGTTGCTTTGTCAAGGTATCTAGGAATACCAACTGCGGTAGATTTTACTCCTCATTGGGGAAATCGTCCTAGTGATCATACGTGGAGTGTTTTAATGCAGCCTAATGGCAAATCTATTCCTTTCTATATGGGTCGTGCTCCTGGCGATACTGTACAATTTACAAATAGCTATGTGAAACCCAAGATATTCAGGCGTAGTTTTGTTCTTAATCGTAAAATTGTAGACGATTTGAGCGAGGAAGAAAGTGTACCTGAAACATTTTCTAATCCCCATTTCGTGGATGTTACCGACGAATATGGTGAGACAACTGACGTGATGTTTAAGATTCCAGAAGGTTTCTGTAATCACAATGTGGCCTATATTTGTGTAAACGAGCGAGAAGATTGGATACCAGTGTACTATGGAAATATAAAATCTGGAAAAGTGACGTTCAAATCAATGGGACGTAATATCTTGTATACTGTTGGAATTTGGGAAAAGGATAAGATCGTGCCTGTAGGAGATCCTTTTATCATTCAGGATGATGGTTCAATAAGATACCTAAATAGTGATTATAAGAGGTTACAGACAATGACATTATACCGCAAATATCCATTCTTCGGACAATTCAGTGAGTTTAACAATCGTATGTCGTATGGATCGTTTCAAGGTAGTAACAAAGAAGATTTCTCTGATATGACGAAACTGTATGAGCACGAAGGTGTTACAGAAGGTCGTTGGTATGAGAGAAAATCAGAGTCATCTCGGAAGACTTTTAAATATTTACGCTACATAGGTTTTAAAGGCTCCTATTGTAATGTCAACGAGATTGAATTCTACAATAGTAAAGATGAAAAACTGACAGGTAAGATTCTTGGCACTCAAGGCATGCCCGGTCACACGAAGGAAACGGTCTTTGATGGCGACGTTCTTACAGGCTTTAATGGTAACAGTCCTGACGGCCATTGGGTAGGATTGGAACTGGAAAAACCTTCTGACGTGGCAAAGATAAGATATATGCCTCGTAATGATGGCAACAGTATTGAAGTAGGTGATACGTATCAATTGCTGATGTTTGATCGCGGGAAATGGCTTTCTCTATCGGTGATAAAAGCACGGGGTACGGAACTCGTCTTTAAAAAGATGCCTAGTGGTGGATTATATCTGTTAAAGGACTTAACCAAAGGAGTTGAGGAACGTATATTCACTTATGAGGATGGTAAACAAATCTGGTGGTAAAGAAAGGGCGCTAATATGGAATTGAATTCTGCGAATGGTATTTTCCACATATGGAATGAATTAATGACAATAATTCATTCTAAGAAACAATGGATAACTGTTCTTGTTGTCTTTGCAATACTACTGGGGGTGAGATTTTATTATATCGGCCAGAAAAGGAGTATGTATATAGATGAAGGACTTAGTATATCTATCTGCAACAGAAATGAATCAGGTTTCTGGCGCAATGGCTACCAATATAATCACGAATATACAGGAAAAGAACTAAAAGAGATTTCTCTATGGGATGACGCTAGCGTAAGAGATGCCCTAAGCGATGTTTATCATTTGCACCAGTCAAACTGGGATACACCGCATACAAATTTCTATTATTCGCTCTTCAGGTTATGGTTTACAGGTGTCAAGACCTATAATTTAAAATATATTTATTGGCGAGGATGCCTTTTGAATGTGTTATTTTTTGCGATCTCTTTCTTTTTCATGATGCTCCTTATACGGCGCTTTACAGACAACTGGGTCATTCAGGCATCATGTCTTCTAATCGCGTTTATTAATCCTGCGAGTCTTTCGCTTACTGTTTTTATGCGTCCATATGAGTTGCAGCAGACCTTTGTAGTAATACTCGCTTATTATATTGTTTGTTGTCTTCAAAATAAGCAAACAGGAAAAAAAATTGAAACGAAAGGCACCTTTGCAATAGGAACTTGTGTTCTTGCCCTAGCTATGCTTTCAGCCTATTTCAACATGATCCTAATAAGTATCTATGGACTATTCATAATTTCCTGTTGCATTTACAAGAAAGACTATCGTTTTCTCAAATTCTCAATTCTTCTATTTGTCATATCTTTGATCGTCGCAAAGATATTGTATTTCGATTTTGGCAACCTCGACTATAGGGGCGAACAAGCAGCTTCCAACCTGCAAGTTTCAAATCTTCAAGCAAATATAGATGCGACGATAATCGGAATATTAAAAATCATATTTAAGAATGTTTTCTTTGGGTTATTTTGTGTACTTGTTCTTGTATTGTCTTTCTCAAAAAAGGTTGTTTCTAATAAACCTTACTTATTGTCAGCCGTTGTGATAATCAATATTATCTCATTTTGTATTATCATGTACTTTGCTCCAATTGAAATGAAGACATTACGATATGTCGCTCCCCTATTTCCGATTTTCGCACTTTTTTTTGTTGATTTAAATAATCAGAGAATCCCGAAAATTGTTATACCAGTCGTAGCTGTTTTTCTTTTGGCATTATCATTAATACAATTCAATGGAACGAATTCTGTTGTTGAGCATCTGGATGATTTGAATATATCCTCTTATAAAGATATTAAGGGAAGTAAATATCCCCTATTCATAAGAGGAAAAGATAATTATAAATACGCATGTTTAATCCCCTATCTATGCGACGAATCCAAGGTTATATTTATTTCTGATTTTTCTGAAATACAACAGAAATATGCTAACAGCATTCCATGTTTGTTTATTAATCAGAAATCAGACTCCTTAAAAAGTCTCACAGGGAATAGAGATATAAATGTTCAGCAATTATCTACAACTTATGCATATGACGTGTACTTAATTAAATAAGCTTCTTCAAACGAATATCCATCCCCTTCGGTTTGCCCTTGTTTTTCTTGTTTAACAAAACAGTGCAGAAAAAGCCAAATTATAAGCGCTAACGGTCTTGCGCATCAAACAGACCTAAAAATTTAAAACATTAACTATTATGAAGAAAATTAGAAGAGAAGATTTCGCAGTTCTGAATGAAAGCGAGATGAATGCCACCGTGGCTGGCATTAACAAAGACAAGATCATTAAGATCTGTGATCACATGGAGTTCGCTTGCTGCTACTACAACTACAAAGTAGAGCTGCCCGATCCTATTAAGGACATCCGCTTTTAGTCTTAACAGCCAGTTTCATGTACAGTGAAGATTTTCTTCACTGAATAGAGGAATTTGTCTTTTATGAGATTCGCCGTATCACTAGAACGGCGAATCTCTTACTTTCTGTGAGGAGGGGCTGTTTATGCTCAAAGAGATGCCTCCTATGAGTCATTCAGATAGGGTTTACGAGTCATGGAGATAGGATCTATACCCCTATAGGGATTATCTCCATCAGTCGTAGATGACGTCTCTTTCACCGAAAGGGATTATCTCTTTCACCCATAGTTGGGGGGGGGCGACACACTTGTCTGGTCGCTTGTCTAGGTACAACATTTCAAAGAGCGCTTTTCCGTAGTAGGGCGTGGAAGGGTCACTACCTTGCTTCGACAGGCTCAGCAACCGTGCCCCTTCTTACGGTCCCTGCACCCTCAGCGGTCCCTGAGCTTGTCGAAGGGAATACCGCATCAGGGAATAGGCACCACTGTTAACTTCCGTTTTCTTTATGCCGTTATTTGTGACAGATGATACAGATGACAGATGGGTTATAAGATTTCTCACGCGTGTACGCAGGAACTTTTGGCGACTCGAGAGTTCCTGCGTACACGCGCATGTGTATTCAGGCCCCATCTGTCATCTGTACCATCCGTCACACAGGAGGGGAGCGAAAATGTATGAGATGTTCTTGTTCCATGAGCTATCTATATAAGTCAGGGAACAAAGATACAAAATAAAATCGAAAATTAGGTGTATGCATGCAGTGCATGCACTGCATGCATACATCATAAATGACTGATTATCTGCGCATTAACTTTCGGATGTCATCTTGAAAGTCAAGCGACTGTTGTTGGGATAAGGCCCTTGCAAAGTCATTACGCATATTACGGCGTTGCCACACTTCTTCAAAAATTCTCCATCTTTGTCGGATGCCCAGACAAGTGGCCATGGCATCGGCCAATAGGGCAGCCTTCGGGCGGGAGACAAGTGGCTGATAGTTTTCATCGATATAATCGGCTTCCTGCAGTTTCTGCCAGAGGTGAATCGCCTCGTCGGTAGCCAGTTCGTCGGGCAGCGTCACCACTTCTTGTGACTGGGGTACGTCTGACTGCCTCATGGCGACACGACCGCCATCATTGGCAGTAAAGTTGAGTGTGCCAACATTGTGTACACTGCAACAAGTGTAGTTAATCACGATGGATGCGATGTTCTGGTGTGCGCGAAGGTTCTCCTTCAGGAGAGCCAGAAACTGTTCTTCTTCCGTGCTCATAGTGGTTCGGTTTTTTGTCGTTTATGTTTTTGAGTTAATTTAAGGCAAGGTAGATGTCATACGTGATGACCTCCCATTGCTATCCGGATACAAAGATACAAAGAATCGAACAAACAACAAAGAAAAATCCCCGAAAGTATTATCTTTCAGGGATTTAGTATCATTAAGCCGAGGGCTTTTGATGTGATATGCAACTTTTCTCTTTAGAAGAACACTTACCTTGACTTGAATACCGGGCGATGCTCACCTGGGTGCCAGAAGTCGACAAGAGCGACATCGAAGATCAGATTGCTATAACTACACGTCGGTTTAGCCAAACTGCCATAGCCCAACTGATAAGGAATATACACTCTCCAATGATCACCGATGTGCATGTTCATCAGGGCGGTGGTGAAGCCAGCAACGAAATCGTGGCACACAAAATCCCTGCCATTCTCATCCTTGGCCACACCTATCGTGTTCCAATTGAAGTCACCCAAATAACTCTGATCAAAGACATATCCTTCGGGATAGCTCTTTGACGGAATCAGACGGCCACGATAGGCCAAGCGACAGGTGTCAGTAAAGAGTGGAGTCTCTGTACCTGTACCCGACTCCAAGACCTCAACATAGATATAGTCACCGACGTTACCGGACATGGCGGAATTCTTCGAGTAACAGATAATCTTCTTCATCGAACTAGCGGCCCACTTGCTCGTCGTAACGTCATTGCGGTTCTGCCAGTCGTCGTACTCGCCCTCTTCCTCGCTATCCTCGCTGCACGATGATACCATCCCCGCAAACGGGAACAGTATCAGGGCCAGCAATATGTATTTCCAGTTCTTCATTGTTTACTGAAGCTTCTTCAACAGACTTGCGATGCTCACCTTATCCTCGATGATGGAATTCAGGTCGCTGATGTTCACACGCTCCTGCTCCATCGTGTCGCGGAAACGCAGAGTCACCTTACCGTCGGTCAGAGAGTCGTGGTCGACAGTGACACAGTACGGCGTTCCGATAGCATCCTGACGACGATAGCGCTTACCGATAGAATCCTTCTCGTCGTACTGACAGTTGAAGTGGAACTTCAG
>JAEEGL012563027.1_pt1 | contig 61226 bp, 50 predicted proteins | sample 9134231 | NCBI WGS metagenome assembly JAEEGL01 (sample SAMN16246548, study PRJNA631951) | gut metagenome | biome: gut microbiome; feature: rumen; material: fiber-attached | host: Bos | place: Iran: Karaj | collected 2018-10
CGGGTATCTCCAGCCCCGGCATCTCCTCCTGAGTCTCCTCGGCCATCCATTCGCAGGTCTCTACCCAGTCTTCGGTAGTCACGTCCATCTGCCCACCATAGACCCTGTGCATGCCGGAGCCGATCTTCATCTCCCATGGCACGAAGCCCTGGGAGAAGAGCAGCCCGCGCAGGTAGCTCATCATGACGCCGACGTCTATGCCGTGGGGGCAGTAGTTGCCGCAACGGTTGCAGCAGGTGCACTGAGACCAGGCGACATCCATGGCGTGGATCATGAACTCCGTGTCCACATTGCCCTTGCGGCGCACCATCTCGCCCAGGGTGGACTGGATCTTGTACGACGGGACCTGCTTGGGATCGCGGTTGTTGGCAAGGTAGAGGAAGCATGAATCCGCGCACAGCGAACAATGCGCGCAAATTTCGAGCCATGTACGCGTGCGCGTCTTGCAGGTATTCTCCAGCGATTTGCGCAGCGCAGGGACATCCACCTCGAGGCTTTTCATTTCCTCATAATACTGCTTGCCGCCCTTGTCAGCCAGCAGGGCCTTGAGTTCAGGCTCTGTATTGATCGTTTTTCTATTGCACAGAATTCCTTCGGGCATATCTGACTCCGTACCTGTTCCTGGTGTGTTTGCGGTCTTTACTTCTTATACATCCATGCTCGCCCTGAGACCAACGCTCAAGGCTACCAGGGGAATGCGGGACCGCGACTGGCTCCGCCCCTCTTGACAGCGTAATCGATACCCAGTTGCGCGCGGGAGGCGAAGAACAGGGCGATGTGGGAAAGCTTGGTGAACGGCGCGAGGATGAGAATGAGATCACCGGAAAGCATGTGCGCTCCAAGCATCAACTCGTAGCAGCCTATCTGGAAGCGGGCCAGCATCCCCGTGCCCAAGGCAAAAAGGCAGAGCCCAAGGATGGCGAGGTCCTTCCAGTCGGTGAGGAAGCGCACTTCTGGCAAGGCGATGCGCCTCAGCAGGAGCATGATGCCTCCACCAAAGCCGAGCAGAGCAAAAACGTCACCGACGCACACAGGCAGGGAGGGGAAGGAAAATCCGAACGCACTTTCCATGAGCACCATGTGTCCGGCAAGGAACAATGGGCATATGACGACGCCTAGATGGAAAAGGAAGAAGGCGAAGGTGGCAAAGCCCTGCTTGCGCCAGGAATGGGTCCAGAACGGGACGAGCCATTTGACAACGGACCAGGCGGCGCCTATGACGCCATCCTTGCCCATGTATGCGTAGGCCACGCGCTCCAGCTTCCAGTCCAGCCCGCGCACGTACTGAACGACGCGCACGGCAAGACCGACGAAAAAGATGAGGAGGGACAGTTTGAACAACGGTCCGGAAAGAAATTCTATCATGGTAAACTCCAGTGTTGTATCGGGGTGGCAGATCTAGGGACTAGAACTTAAGTTCCTTCCAGTTGTCAGGCCTGCCGCTCTGCTGGTCGCGGGAAGTAAGGAAGCGGAAGAAGGCGACAAACAGGATAAGCGTCAGTCCCATCAGGAGATATGTCACGCTCTTGGTGTGGACCATGAATTCATAGAGGGTGTGGAATTCCATAGCAGCGGCTCCTTATGCTCTTTCGGACCATCAGTGATTCGACTTGAATTCCTTCAGTTCGTGAAGGAGCGGCATCTTGTATGCCATAAAGCGGTATGCCGTAACGATGCATGTGACAATGAACACGGACAGCATGACTTCCAGAAAACTCGGAAAGTAGCGGTCGGCAGACGGCAGCTGCCAGTTAAAGGCCACAAGGCATATATTGAACCGGTTGATGATGATGCCAGCCACAGTCAGCACGGCTCCCCAGCGCATATAGGACATCTTGCGTTCGCGCGCCCCTATGGCATAAAGCAGGCATGGAACGGCGGCAAACCCAACCAGCTCAAAGAGGAACCAGAAGCCGTAGCCTGTGAAGAGCAGGCTCCACTCATTGTCCATGGCCACATCCATGACCTTCATCATGACATAGGCTGCCAGCACCACGGAGCAGGCCCGCCCGAGTCCGAGCACAACGCCCTCGTTCTCGCTGAGATGCGTCTCGTCCATCTGCTCATGCAGGGCGCGGTGAGCAAGCATCCCTTCAAAAATAACCATGGACAGTCCGGCTGCTATGGAGCTCACAAAGAAGAACACTGGCAGGAACGCCGAATACCATAGCGGATGCAGCTTGCTTGGCGCGATGAGGAACAGGGAGCCCAGCGAAGACTGATGCATGGTTGAGAGCACCACACCGAACACTGTGAGGGGTATGGTAATGGCCAGCACGACCTTTCTGATCTTTCTCAGTGCGGGACGGATGCGGCACAGGAAGCGGTACAGAGCGGGCTGGGAATCATCTTCCTTCACCGTGATCAGCCACTCCATGGCCACAGGAGACCATTCGATGAACAGCACCATGAGATAAATGCCAACGCACAGGCCCACTTCAAAAAGAATAGAGGTGGTGCCGAAGGAAATCATCAGGGGGTAGGGCAGGTGCCAGGGCTTGCCTACGTCGTAAAGCAGGGCGACGACGACGAAAAGGTATCCCAGAAAGGCCGTGGCAATAGCGGGACGCACGGCGGAATGGTATCGCTTGAAGCCCAGCAGGTAGCACGCGCTGGAACAGGTATATCCTCCAGCTGCAAGCGCTACGCCGCACAAGAGGTCAAAGGCGATCCATATTCCCCAGGGATTGTTGTCGCTGATATTGGAAACGGCTTCAAAACCAACAGTAAAGCGGAGTACCGTCACCAACGCGCCAATAGCGAAGATGATCAGCGTGATGATGTTTCCCGGCGTCCTGGGAATGGACTTCAGCTGCCTGGCGAAGAACGCCATGACGCCTTCGTTTTCAGGGGCTTTTTTATCGATATCAACAAATGGATCAGCCATGTTATTCCCCTTCCCTGTCGGTATCGTTTTCCGCAGGCTGCTCAGCCTTTTGCTCGGCGAGCATCTGTTCGCGAACTTCCTTCTTCGCTTCCTCGACAGCGCGATCTTTTTCCTTCTGGGCGGCCTTGGCTGCCTTTTCCAGTTCCTTCTTCATGGAGGCTTCGCCCTTCACGCGCTCTTCCTCCACTGCGGCGGCAACAGCAGCCTTCTGCTCCTCCATCGCAATCTCGTCTCTGCGCTTATTCATGTAGTAAGCGCCTCCAAGCACGACAGGCCAGAAGCCAACGACCATGGGAAGTGCACCCAGCACGCCGGTGGTATATTCAGCGGCGGGCTTCGTTCCAAGATCCTCGCGCATTCCCACCTTGCTGAAGTCAACATCGGAAATGGTGAGCCACGCCGTGCCGCCCATCTCATGCTCGCCATAGATATGGTTCACATATTTGCCCGGATTATCAGCTATGCGCTTGCGAGCGATCTCGATGATGTCCGCGCGCTTGCCAAAGACGAGGGCGCCCGTGGGACAGGCCTCCACGCAGCCCGGCAGATCTCCCACCGCCTGGCGGGAATGGCACATCGTGCACTTCCTCACCTGGGGGTCAATGACCTTATCGTAATTATACGCGGGAATATTGAACGGGCAGGCAACCATGCAATAACGGCATCCCACGCAGTAGGCAGGATTGTATGTGACGGAACCATCAGGATTTTTCGTAAAAGCCTTGACAAAGCAGGCCGTGGCACATGCCGGTTCCTGGCAATGCATGCACTGGACTTTCCTGAATACATCCCTGCCGCCCGCTGAATAGCGGTTGACCACGGTGAAGGAATCCGCGTTTGTCCTGCGCTTTTTATCAAACACTGCCGTGTCGCCCATCCTCTTGGGAGCAGGAAGAGCATTCACCGCGGCGCAGGCTTCCTCGCATTTGCGGCAGCCTATGCACTTCGTCAAATCCGTTAGAATGGCATTAGATTCGGCATATCCCTTGAATTCCCCGCCAGAAGCCTGTGCCTTGGACGCAGGAATGACAGCCGCGCCAACCGCGGCTCCAGCCGACAAGAGAGAAAGAAAATCCCTGCGTTTCATTATCGCACCTCCCGCTTCGCCTTTGCGTCGGCAGCTTTTTGGACAGGGGCATGGCAGCCCGCGCAGTCGAGGGCGGCAGGCTTGACATCCATGGAGGTATGGCAACCGATGCACAACTGGTGGTAGGCTGTTTTCAGGTAAGGAGCTTTTGAAGCCTTTGCCGGAGATATGGACCTGTCATGGCAGGCAGAGCAGTTCGGAGGATTGGCAATATTCTCGCCTGGCGTGTGGTGATGGCAGGCCATGCACATGGACTGCACATGGAAGGCATCTGAAAGAGCGCTGTCCTTTACGCCGCGGAGCATAATTTCATAAACCTTCCTGTGCGGGAAGACGACAGGCTCAAACTCATTGGAAAGCATGTCGATGGTCACTTTCTCAGGAATGCTTCCTGCCGGCACCGGTGCATGGACCACTTTCCCTGCCTGAACATTTCCGGCAGCCGCATTGACGGAGCCGCGATGGCATACAGCGCAAGAATCCTGTCCTCCGGCCGGCATGTCGGCATGGCAGCCGGCACACCCGCGATCCGCCTTTGCCCGTGCGGCATGGCAGCCAACGCAGGATTCCGAAGCCAAGGGGTCGTGCGCTGAAGCAAAGACTGCGCCGCCCTTTCCGTCCCTGACCTTCTTGTCAATGGACGGGCCATGGCATTCCATGCAGGAAACCGCAGCCTCATGTCCCTTATGATTGAAAGGTACTGCCTTGACAGCCTTGGAAGGATCCAGCCCCTTTTCGGAGGCAGCAACGGCATTCTTCACGCCCATCTCCACGACGTCAGGCTGCCCTCTGAACAGCCTCGGGGCATTAGTAAGCGACGGGAACATCGCCTGTCCCTGAGTACTGTGGCAGGATGAGCATTCCACGGGGAGATTGAGGGCGGCGGCATTGGCACCGCCGTTTTTCATGACATCTATATGGCAAGCCACGCATTTTTCATGCGCTGAGGATGAAAGTTCACCGGGTTCCCTTGAAGTCGTGCCAAAGAAAGTGCTTGCATCTTCCTTTCCGCGCAGATACGCCGCGTTCCCACTATCCAATACGGAAACATGGCATGCGCCGCAATTCTTGAGCTCGCCAAGCAACGCCTCTCCCTTCACTGGCTGGACAATGCCTATATGCCTTGAATCCACATGGCGGGCATGAAGGGAAAGATCGAAGCGCACTGGCATCTGCGTCGCTGCCTGAGCGCCTGCATCATGGCAGGAATGGCACGTTGCAGCCTGGGGTGTCCCCGCATGCTTTGCATGGCAGTCCATGCAGAAGTCATGCCATGCATCCTTCATCTTTCCCTTGCTTTTATTCGCGGGAACGATTTGGAGAACTGGCTGCCCTTCCTTTTTTTCTCCACCAAGCTTCACATGGCAGGTTTCGCAGCTGCCCCCCTCTTTTTTGACTGAGGCGTAATGAGCGCCATGGTCAAACACGGCGCCGTCCATTTCTAACGGCGAAGAATGCTTCAACTGGATGCGCATTCTCCCGGATTCTTCCGCCGAAACCGTGCCTTTGCCATCGGCTGGGTAAACCAGCATACATGACAGCATAGCAATGCCGGCCAGGAAAAAATGTCCTTTCACGCTCATGGAGTTTCCTTTCGTTAATTGGTGCGGCAAAAGCGTTCTTCATGAAATAATTAAATATTATTTCAAATGTATTTTTTTTTGTAATAAATTCAAATAGTATTGTCAATACAGTTTGTAATACATTTTTCTTCGCTATTTCAGTTTGTTATCAAAAAACTTGATGAAAGAAAGACAGCGTTTCAGATGCTGTTTCAGCGCTTATCCATCCATCCTGTCTGGATGTATGCATAGAATACCCCATGAGAAGACCGGCTGGACAATCAAATAAGGATGAAACTTCCTGTTTTCCGTCCGTAAGGCTATTGACGTTTTCCATAAGCAGAAACCTCCTGTCGTGGAAGACAGGAGGTTTTCTAACTATAAGATGTTACTTTATTCTATCCCAATGAATTCAGGTATGGATCTTCCTTAACCAGGTAGTTGCAAACATAGTCTTTCACCCCTTCTTCAAGGGAATGGAATTGGACAGGGCATTGCTCTCGTTCCATCCATGACATGTCCGCTTCCGTAAAATACTGATATTTGCCCTTAAGATGCTCCGGCATATCAAAATACTCGATGTTAGGAGCCAGATCCATGGCAGCGAAAACGGCCTTTGCAAGATCGTTCCAGCTGCGGGCTTTACCCGTTCCAACATTAAATATGCCGTTGCATGCTTTATTTTCCATAAACCAGAACATGAGCGCAGCGCAGTCTTTGGAGTAGACAAAGTCCCTAAGGAACTCTCCGTCTCCATAGGAGGGATTGTCAGACCGGAATAGACGGATCCTGCCTGTTTCCCTTATCTGCGGCACGGCACGGCAAACCATGCTCATCATGCTTCCCTTGTGGTATTCGTCCGGTCCATAAACATTGAAAAATTTAAGGTTCACAACTTCCTTGAGCAGGCCCTGCCTCAGGCACCACATATCGAAGAGCTTCTTGGAATAGCCGTACATATTCAGCGGCAGAAGCCTTGGCATCAGTTCCAAACTGTCGGAAAAACCCAGCTCGCCCCCACCATAGGTCGCTGCACTGCTGGCCGTGATGAATCTCGCCCCGGCTTCTAGTGTAGCAAGGCAGACTTCCACAGTGTAATGGAAATTGTTCTCCATGAGAAAATCGGCATTCCGTTCTGTGGTGGAGGAACAGGCGCCCATATGGATGACAGCTTCAACGCCTTCCAGCTTTTTTCCTGCCTTGAGCTGTTCTAAAAAAGCGCTCCTATGCATATAGTTGCTGTAGCGCAGGTGGGAAAGATTTTTCCATTTTTCCGTGGAGGCAATGTTGTCCACGACAAGAATATCGTCTATGCCCTGCCTGTTCAGCTCCCATATCATGTTCGCGCCGATAAGGCCGGCTCCTCCTGTCACTATTATCATTGCATGCCTCCAACGTGTGGAATCTCTGTCATCTGCACAAGGGTAGTACTGCCGTCAGCATTCTTCCGCGCGTCAATGCCAAACATGATGATAGTCTGAAGAAGAGGTCTTCCGAAAAGAAAATTCGTCATCTCTGGCTTGACATGCCCTTTTTCCATAACAAGATCGCGGAAGGACCGGTCATATTCAACAATCGTAAGGAACTCCCGCCTGGCATCCTCATCAGTGCCCATCTTTTCAGCCAATGCTGCAAGAGCATCGTAAGCACAGCGTGATTCATGAGCCTCAATGCTTTCAGCAAGCCAAGAAGGAGCGCTAAGCTCCTTTAAAATCTCCTTTCTGTCCAGCCTCTCATGATTTTGCATGGAAAGGAGAGCGGAGGGGTCTTCGCAAAACAATGCTTCGCATTCCGCGGGCTTGGAACCGTGTATGAAGCAGCGGTTGTCTCCAGTCAGAAAGCGGCACGCCCAGTCATCAGGGCGGGCTCCCGCAGGCGGAGCAATTTTAACAATTTCAGCGGGAAGGGGAACAATATGCCCGTTTGACATGTCGCGTACGAGTTCTCCGGCACGGAATGCGCAGAGATCCTGCAACTGTATCACCCCATCCTTCAGAAGCGGCATATCCTCGCGGTGCAACGCTGGACCGCCGGCGCGGCAACAGGTGCCGCACTGTCGGCATGATCGTTCTTGTACCATGATAACCTCAAAAACGTTAAACTACCATGCTCCATTTATCAGCTTCAGCCTATTTATGCGAGCGCGGCGATATTGCTTATGCGTTTCCAGCATATTTTTCTGCTGATGGAGCTCATGAATCTGACTGGGAAAGAACAATCCTTTTTCTATATCCTCGCTTTCCATAAGCGTCCTGATTGCCTCAGAACAGGCTTTCTGTGCTTCCTCTATGCGGGATATTTGCTCCTCAATCTCAGAAATCGTCTCTGGTAACGGGTTCTGGAAGCTCTCCAAAAGTTCCTTTGGCAAGGACGCGCCTACGGGCTGGGACAGCATTTTCCTCATGCTCCTTTTCGTCTGAACTTTCCATAAGCCGGGGATGTGGAAGTCCGTTGTATACATTCCAAAACTGCGGGTACAACATATTCACCACGTTCGGATTGGATAGCCGGAGCTTAGGCACAAGGAACGAACAAAGAGCGAATGCCATAGCCCATGCCGGAGAAGGTGCTATCCAGGAATCACGCACAGCATTTTCTTCATTGGAAATGCACAGCATGCCTTCTTTCTCTTCCACGCCGCAGCAAGAAAGAAAATGTGACATAGTAAAGCGCTCTTCGCATTCCGGCACAGAAAAAGCAATACTTTCCCCTTCCATGACAGAAGCAGCCATGACTACGGCGCATAGTGGCAGAAGATCAGGATATTCTTTAACCACTCTTTGCAAAATCTCGGCTGAAGGAGCCTTTGTCTCACGGATTTTTCCGCTGCAGACGGTTTGGGCTGATCCATAGGATATATCAAGCCCGGCTCCGCGTAATATTTCTTGCGCAAGAGCATATGCACCGCCTTTGCCCCACGATCCTTGCAGCGTGGAAGCCCCTCCATTGAAACCAGGCAGCATAAGGAGGGTCGATGCCACGACCACGTCCATAGGAACCGCAGGATCAGATGGAAGTGACAAAGCCAGACTTTCAACATGAACTTCGCGTCCCTGACGGATAAGCTTCATTCCGCAACCCTCAATAATTTCTTCTATGAGAGACAGGAGGGGCATATCACAGTCAGGCAGCTCAAAAATGCATTTACTTTTCCAAAAAGCAGAACAGAAAACAAGAATGGCGCAGAAATCTGGAGGCAAATCTTCATCGAGGGAAATCCTATCCGGAATCATTCCGGAACATTCCACACGTATCGGAAGTCCTTTCTGGGAAGGGATGACGTTTGTCAGACGCACTCCAAGGCTGGGCAGGAAGCGCCTTACACTGGAAAGATCTATAATCATGGATCCATCGCCGGTAATTTTGGCATGCGACGTTTGACCGGCGCACAGTCCAAGCACTACCCACAAGCACAGAGGACTGCTTCCCGCATGGATTATGCGGTCGAAATTCACACTTATCCCGCTGCATGGAGCACTGACAACATCACCATTTTTTTCCCAGCGTATCTGCCCTCCAAGCTGGTTCAACGCTTTTATTCCGTCAATAACTTCATCAGTTAATGAAAGCCCTTTCAAATTTACTGTTTGTCCGGAAGCAACGGATGCCGCAAGCCAAAGCAGTGCCTGCTTGGCAGATGCAGGCACAGGGATTTCTATGTCGACTTCTTCGTGGCTTGGTGCAAGATTAAAGTAACTGCGTCCTTCTTCTGGACGGCTGAAAGGCTCAATAGACTGGAGGAGAATAAAAAGCTCGCGGGAAAGACGGCTGTCACGCCCCATACGAGCAGCGCGAGCTTCCCACGACGTGCGGAGCGACTTTTCCGTCTCAGGTGCTATCCTGCCATGTCTAGAAAAACGAGCGAGTATCTGGGAACGCTTCATCACAAGATGGATGATTTCCCCATCAAGCTCCATAAGCTCTTCAAGTTCATTTTCCCTTGACATCTTACGTTCGGAAAAATCTTTTTTTCCTATGCTTCCCTCTGCCCGGAAAGCTCCCTTTTTCTGGAAGGGACGTTTTTTTCTCGCATCTCCTCTATTGTCCATGTCAAACCTGCTTTTTATAAGTCACTGTTCAGCGCATTTTCATGCGGCAATTCCGCTTTAGAGTAAAATATCCTACTCATAACCGCCCGCCCAAGCAAGCATTTTATGCCATGGACGCACTACGCTCAATGCTGTATAAATTGTACTCATGCTTGACAAGGAGGCACAGTGAACATGGGCATGCCACTTGACCGGACATTCCCTGCATGCGGCAGGACATGGCATATACGCGGTATGGATATGGATAAGCTATGGGAAGAAATGACCGAAAAAAAAGGTGAGGAACGTCTGCCATACTGGAATGAAATATGGCCTTCTTCCCTTGCCATGGCTGGATGGCTCATGGAAGTTGCTGAAGAAATACGAGGAATGGAATGCCTGGACCTTGGATGCGGCCTTGGTTTTACTGCCCTCGTAGGACGCTGGCTTGGAGCAGAAGTTGTCGGAGCCGACTATGAAAAGGAAGCTCTTGTCTGCGCATCATCTAATGAGAAACTCAATGACCTCAGCGGAATACGCTGGGAGTTGATTGACTGGCGGCATGCGGAATCACATAGGGACAGATTCGCCCGCATATGGGCATCTGACGTGATGTATGAGCTGGATGCAGCAAAGCCACTTGCTTCCTTTATATCCATTGCCTTGAAAAAAGGCGGGCGCGCATGGATTGCCGAGCCAGGAAGAAGTATTTTCAATGAGCTGATCAACATATTACCGAACTACGGTCTGCAGCACCGCCGCATATGCTCGCTTCCCGTATTTCCTTTAACACCTCAAAAAGTTCCCGTTCCCGTTACGTTGTGGGAGCTATCCTTCAGCGGATAAACATAGCATCGCCATACGAAAAAAATCTGTACCCTTGCTCAACAGCCTCCCTGTATGCTGCAAGGATATTCTCTCTCCCGCAGAATGCGGAAACCAGCATAAGTAGAGTTGATTTTGGAAGGTGGAAATTCGTTATCAGCTTATCGACAATCTTAAATTCATATCCTGGATAAATAAAAATATCCGTCTTACCACTCCAACCTTCATCAGGTATGGTCCCGCCACAGGCAGCAGCGCATCCTTCTATAGTACGGCATGACGTTGTCCCGACAGCTATGATGGGACGACCTTCTTTTTTTGCCCGGTTTATTGCCTTTGCTGTCTGAGCAGTAATCTGAACATATTCACTATGCATGGAATGATTGCGTATATTATCTTCGCGCACAGGACTGAAGGTTCCGTACCCTACATGAAGGGTTACTTCCGTCCACTCAATTCCCATAGCTGCAAGACTGGCACGCAGTTCGTCTGTAAAGTGCAGCCCGGCAGTTGGAGCAGCCACGCTACCCGCCATATCACGCCTGGCATACAGCGTTTGATAACGTTGAATATCACCCTCTTCTAATGATCGTTTTATATATGGAGGCAGAGGTATTGTGCCAATCTTGCAAAGGCACTCAACAAGACTGCCCTTCCAGGACAGCCTGATATTGTGCATGCCAAAACGTCCCTTGAACAGAACGGAAACTTTAATAATATCACCAAACGTCAGTTCATCTCCAGCATGTATGCTCCTTCCCGGCTTAATAAGGGCTTCAGCTTCGGCCTCGCTCCATCCGGAAGAAGATGAAACAACAGATTTTTCAATTACAGGGGGAGGTGTCAGCAACAGCATCTCTGCCTTACCGCCTGATGGGCGCCTGCCGAAAAGACGGGCTGGAACAACCATGGAATTATTCGCTACGAGCAAAGATCCTTTTTCAATATAATCTCCAATCCTGTTAAATTCGGAATGGCATAGTGTTCCATCGTCCTTCCTCATTACCAGAAGGCGTGATGAACTTCTTTTTTCAAGAGGATACTGGGCAATCCTCTCTTCAGGAAGTTCATAGTCGTAGCTAGACAGCAAAAGATCTTCAGCTCTTGTATCCATTCATGACTCCTCAATTTGCATGCGGCTTTCTTTTCTATATTTATAAAAAAAAATAATCTAGTTTTTATTATATATTGATTTTATTATAAATTTTATCATTATTTTTTATATTTCCTTCTGGATTAGCGAAAACTTTGAAAATACTATATTCCTCTCCATCCCAATGAGGGGGAAATAGCCTTCCATGTCTATATTTTTATTATTTAAAAGGTCTTATTAAAGTTATGAACAAAAAAACGCACATTATTTTTACCTCTGGATACATCATCAACAATAAAAAATTAAAAAAAGGGTATCCATGGATTCCAATGTACAAAAAGAAACTTAAGTGAATTTTTTTGTTGCCATTTTATCAAATAATATTTATAAGTTATCAGCAAAACGAACAAGTGACAGAGACATCAACTACTACAAGGAAATTCTTATGAATTTAACTGTTCAAAAAGAAAAAATTATCGACGGCCTGCAGAAATCCGCTTCTTTCATTCCGAATAAGGCAGGTGCTGCATACCTGAGATCAATCTGGCTTAAGGCAGAAATACAGGAAGGCACAGGCTACCTTATAGTTATGTCTACCGATGCCAGCGTTGAATTCATGGGAAAATATCCGGCAGATGTTAAAGAAGAAGGCGTAGCCGGCGTTAATGGCAAATCCTTCGTGGAACTTCTCCGCAAGCTGCCAGGCGGTGACATAAAAATTAAGATCGACGGCGAAAATCAAGTCATGCTTGTGGAACAGGGACGTCGCTCGTACAAGATGCCGACAGTTGATCCAGTATGGTTCCAGCCGCTTCCTCCATTTCCGGAAGAAGGGGCAGTTCTATGGTCCGGGGACTTTTTCCAGGATGTCATTGATAAAATCGCCTTCTGCTGCAGCGATGATGACAGCGCGGAAGCTCTTTCATGCATCTATATGGCTGCTAAGGGATCCGGTAAAGTGGACGCATGCGGCCTGAACGGACATCAGTTTGCTCTCGTGCGATTCATTAATGACGCCCTTGCAGACCTTATTCCAGAAGGGGGCTTGCTTCTGCAGAAGAAGTATGTTGCAGAACTGCGAAAATGGCTGGGCAGCGATGAAGTCATGCTTAATATAAGCGAGCGTCGTTTCCATGTACGCACAGGTAAGGGCGACGAGACAATCAGCATCCCGCGCAGTTCCAATTTCACGTATCCCGATTACAACGGTTTTATGTCGCGCCTGGAAGCCGATGACATTTCTCAGCTTGACCTTGACAGGAGAGAAACCATAGCAGCGCTTGACAGACTGCTGATCTTTGAAACGTCCGGTACATGCTTCAATCTCAATCCGCACATCGTGGAACTTTCCGCAAAGGGGCATGAGATAGGATCGGCAGCAGAGCAAATCGAGCAGGAATACTCCGGCAGCCTGAAGTCAATAACATTTCCCCCAAGGGATCTCATGGAGATACTCGGGCATTTTCAGTCAGCAACTATCCATTACACATTTACAGGGGCTGAAGGGCCTTGCGGCATAACTGGATCTGATGATGCTGACTACACCGTCATTCTCATGCCAATGAAGGTTGCTGAGACATCGTATTACACGGAAGAGTAACGTCATATTTTCCAGAGTTTGAAAGTTCTTAAAAAAATGGGGGAAAACGGATTAGAGCATTTTTCTCCATTTTTTTATTATCTAATTAGCAATACTTAAAAAAAACTTTTCTAAAAGCCTTCCAGACAGCTTAAAATCGCTATTTTTAAGCTGTCTGACATTTGTGTTTTGTTTTTTTTTTAAGTTAATATAAATCTTCTTTGTAAGACATATTTAACAAGGTTGATTCTATGTCTCAGGAAAAGCTCCAGCCTATTAAGCCAGGCAGCGACTATAACGCCGATAAGATAACGGTTCTCGAAGGCTTGCAGGCCGTGCGAGTGCGCCCTGCAATGTATATAGGCAGCACTGACGCCAGAGGACTGCACCATCTTGTGTATGAGGTTGTGGACAACTCTATAGATGAGGCGATGGCAGGCTTCTGCGACAAGGTGGAAGTGATACTGCACCTCGACAACAGTGTGACCGTGCGCGATAACGGGCGCGGAATTCCTGTTGACCTGCACCCGAAGCTTAAGATTCCTGCCCTTCAGGTTGTCATGACTAAGCTCCATGCGGGAGGCAAGTTTGATAACGATGCCTATAAGGTGTCCGGAGGGCTTCATGGCGTGGGCGTATCCTGCGTGAACGCTCTTTCCGCATGGATGGTTGTCACAGTCCGGCGCGACGGCAAACGCTGGCGTCAACGCTACGAAAGGGGTGTCAACGTTACTCCTGTTGAAATGATAGGTGATGCTGAGGGCCATGGAACGACGGTCCATTTTCACCCTGACGAAGAGATTTTTGAAACTGTAGAATTTTCCTTTGATGTACTTCATAAACGATTTGAGGAGCTTGCCTATCTTAATAAGGGCTTGCTCATTACCTGTACGGATGAACGGACAAACCAGACGCATAACTATCATGCCGAGGGCGGATTAAAGCAGTTCGTGTCTGATATCAACGCAGGCGATTCCGGACTTCATCCAGTAATCAACGGTGAAGGGATCCAGGACAAGGTTTCCGTGGAATTTGCCATGCAGTACAATAAAGGTTTTAATGAAAAGACGCTCACTTTTGCCAACAATATACGAACCCATGAAGGTGGAACGCATCTCCAAGGGTTCAAGACGGCTCTCACACGCGCTATAAATAATTATCTTAAAAATCAGCAGGAATCTCAGAAAAAGAAGGCGAAGATTGAATCGCTTTCAGGGGAGGACGTGAGAGAGGGGCTTACCGCGGTGGTAAGCGTAAAGCTACCGCAGCCCCAATTCGAAGGGCAGACAAAGACGAAGCTGGGGAACAGCGAAGTTGCCGGTATAGTCAACACTATTGTCTATAACATACTCGATACCTATTTCCATGAGAACCCAAAGGATATCGAGGTGATTCTCGAAAAGGCAACGGAGGCTGCACGTGCCCGCGACGCCGCAAGGCGCGCCCGCGAGCTCGTAAGGCGCAAAAGCGCGTTTTCAGACAATCAGCTTCCTGGAAAATTGGCAGACTGCCAGAGCAAAGATCCTTCGGAATGCGAGATTTTCATTGTTGAGGGTGACTCCGCAGGAGGATCTGCAAAACAAGGGCGCAACCCGAATACGCAGGCTGTGCTTCCTCTTAGGGGCAAGATCCTCAATGTTGAGCGTGCCCGCTTCGACAGGATGCTCGCCAGTGATACCATCAAGAGCATGATTACCGTCATGGGCGTTGGAATAGATGACAATCTTGATTATTCCAAGCTCCGCTACAACAAAATAATAATAATGACGGACGCAGATGTGGACGGAGCACATATATGCACTCTCATGCTCACATTTTTCTTCCGCTACTATCCGAAGCTCATTGAAGATGGCCATATATTTATAGCTCAGCCACCATTGTATGGCGTACGCAAGGGGATTTCCGGGGCCATTCAGTTCCTTAAGGATGACGACAAGCTCAATGCTTTTCTTCTGCAGCGCCTTTCCGAAGGCGTATCCGTGACTGCAGGGGAAGGCAACGTTTTCACCGGATCTGCTCTTATAGAAGAACTTAAGAAAATCGACACACTGGAAAAGAACGTTGAAGAAGCGGAAAGTTCAGCCATATCCCGTGAGCTTTTCCTTTCTCTCCTGCGCTACGGCAATCCTGTTTCTTCCGAAGAGATACGAGCTGGCATTCCTGAGTCATTCCGTGGATGGATGAAGCAGCAGGGCTATGAAATAGCGCTTGAAACAGAGAGAAACGAGGAAGAGGAACGAGTGTTTCTCATCGTGGAAAACAAGAGCGGCCACAAAACAAGGATGGCTCTAGAGTTTTTCCATTCCCGCATGTACCGCAACGCTCTCAGTCTATGGTCTTCACTCGGGGCGACATTCACCAGTTTCCCCGTTAAAATATCTTCCTCCGATGAGTCCAAAGAAGCCGGTGACTTGTTCAAGCTACGCGAGCTGGCATACGAGCTGGCCCGCAAGGGTTTCTACATCCAGAGATACAAAGGTCTTGGTGAAATGAATCCCGACCAGCTTTCAATGACGACCATGGATCCGGAGAAGCGCAACCTCCTCAAAGTGAGTATTGAGGATGCACAGGCAGCCTCCGACGCCATTGAAGAGCTCATGGGAGACCAGCCGGACCTTCGCCGCGAATTTATTGTGAGGAACGCCCTCACCATGGACCAGCTTGACATTTAAGCGCATTTCCCAAGGAGAATACCGTGGCTGAATTTCTTGTTGATATTGAAAAGGAACTGCGCAGCTCCTATCTTGCCTATTCTCTCAGCGTCATCATAGGACGCGCCATCCCAGACGCACGGGACGGTCTCAAACCTGTGCACAGGCGCATTCTTTACGCTCAGTCTCAAATGTCCAATACCTATAACAGGCCGACCAAAAAAAGTGCCCGCGTTGTCGGCGATGTCATAGGTAAATATCACCCTCATGGCGATACCGCTGTATATGACGCCCTTGTGCGCATGGCCCAAGATTTTAACATGCGCGATCCACTTGAAGAAGGTCAAGGAAACTTCGGATCGTTGGATGGCGATAAGGCTGCAGCCATGCGTTATACAGAAGTACGCATGTCCAAGCTGGCGTCGGAATTTCTTAATGACATAGAAAAGAAGACGGTCGACTTTCACCCAAACTATGACGGATCTGAGCAGGAACCTGAAGTCCTTCCGACGAAGGTTCCTAACCTTCTGCTCAACGGATCCTCTGGCATAGCCGTGGGTATGGCCACAAACATTCCGCCGCACAATCTTGGAGAGCTTTGCGATGGTCTCCTTCGCCTTATAGACGATCCTGACTGCTCCATCGATGATCTTATGCAATCCATCAAGGGGCCTGATTTCCCTACGGCCGGATTTGTCTATGCCGGCCAGGGACTGCGCGACGCCTACCATACAGGGCGCGGCGTTGTGAAGGTGCGCGGCCGTGTTGAAGTTAAGGAACACGCCAAACTACATCAACTTGTCATCCGCGAGATTCCCTATGGTGTTAACAAGGCCGACCTTGTTTCAAAGATAGCTGCGCTGGTTAACGACAAGAAGATAGATGGAGTGACAGATCTCAAGGATCTTTCTGATAAAAAGGGTATACGCATCATCGTTGCGCTGCGGCGGGGCACCATCCCGGAAATGGTCATTAACGGCCTTTACAAGTATACCCAGCTGGAATCTTCCTTTGGCATCAACATGCTGGCTGTTGTGGACAATAAGCCCCAGCAGCTCAATCTGCGTACTGCTCTTGGCTGTTTTCTTGACCACCGCCGCGAGGTTGTCATACGGCGTACGCGTTTCGATCTTGAGAAAGCGCAGTTCCGCTCGCATATTTTAGAAGGTCTTCTCAAGGCTCTCGACATAATAGATGAGATAATTGAGCTTATCCGCTCTTCAGAAACGCCGCCAATCGCGAAAAAGGGCCTTGTTGATACGTTCGGTTTTTCCGACGTTCAGGCTCAGAGCATCCTTGACATGCGCCTGCAGCGCCTGACCGGCCTTGAACGCGAAAAAATACTCGACGAATTCAACGAGCTCCAGAAGCTTATCGTCTACCTTACTTCCATCCTTGAGGATGTGAACGTATTGCGCAGCGTCCTGCGCGAGGAAACGCAGTACATCAAAGACACCTATGCCACGCCGAGGCGGACGGAAATCGTTTACGAAAGCCTTGAAGGCATAGAAGTGGAAGACCTCATCCCTGATGATGACGTGGTCATCACGCTTTCCCGCCGCGGCTACATAAAGCGCACGACCCTGGCCAACTACCAACAGCAGAAGCGCGGCGGTAAGGGCATTGCCGGGCTTCATACGTCTGAAGACGACTTCGTGCAGGAATTTCTCACTACCACCAATCACCAGTTCCTGCTTCTCTTCACCAACAAGGGCCGCATGTACCAGCTCAAGGTTCATCAGGTGCCTGAAGGCAGCCGCACGGCCAAGGGCATGCACATAGCCAACCTGCTGCCCATGGACAAGGAAGAATGGGTGGCGAACGCGCTGACGGTGCGCGAGTTTTCGGAAAACAGCTATTTTCTGTTTGCGACCAAGCAGGGCGTCGTCAAGCGGTCCATGGCTTCGGATTATGCCCATTGCCGCAGAAGCGGCATGATAGCTCTGGGACTGAAGGAAGGCGACGAGCTCATTGCCGTGCGCGAAGTTTCCGACACAGATTTTGTCGTTCTTGCCACCAGCCAAGGCATGGCCATCCGGTTTGCATTGTCAGGCGTGCGCCCGATGGGCAGGACAGCCGCCGGTGTTAAGGGCATAAGCCTCCGCGGAGGAGATAAAGTGGTTGCCTGCGTGGTCGTGGGACAGGATGACGATACGACTAAGATCATGACCATTTCCTCCCTTGGCTACGGAAAGAGGACCAAGGTCGATCTGTACCGCATACAGAGCCGCGGCGGCATAGGACTGATCAACTTTAAGTCGTCGCCGAAGACCGGCCCGGTCATTGGAGCCATGCCGGTTTCCGATACGGATTCCCTTGTCCTGCTTACATCAACCAACAAGATTATCCGCCTTGGCGTTGATGACATACGTTCCATAGGCAGAGCCACCATGGGCGTGCGCCTCGTCAAGTTGGACGACGGAGCCACGGTCGCCGGCTTTGATAAGGTGGAAGAAAGCGGCGAGGAAAACAGCTGATCCAGCTTTGCATAGAAAAAAATGAGACCCCGGAAGGGGTCTCATTTTTTAATAGGTTAGATACAAGCTACATTTTTGGATGGTCGTGGAACTTATCCAGCACAGCTTCTGAACCGCTGTGGCAGGCATCACAGCCCATGTTGCCCTTGAGCGTGTCGGTCATCTTGCCCTTGCCATGGCAGGCGCCGCACTGGACGACGGATTCCTGCTTCGACAATGCTCCCTTCCAGTCCATGCCGGCATCCAGCTTGGCGTTGAGGATTTCAATGGTCTTAATGCAGACGTCGGCGGTGATGCGGCCGCAGCGTTCGCTGCGTTCCTTGCTGTTTGCACCCAACTTGGTGACATAGGCCCAACGGGAAACGGAAACGTGGCAAAGCACGGAGTTGGAGATGCTGGTGGGCAGGGCTCCCTTGAATCCCTTGGGATTGGCCGCTTCCTTCGGATCGAAAATCGGGAAGGCCGTTTTTTCGTACCAGCGGAAGAGCTCACTCACCATGGGGTTGGCCTGCTTGCGCGGGAAGAATGCGAATATGGCAGCAGCACCGCCGGCGAGGGCGCCGCAGATGGTTCCCCAGTCAGCCATGCCGCCCTTGAACATTTCAAATATGGAGAAGGGGAAGGTGTTGTAAGGAGCTCCGAATTTTTCTGCCAACATGCCTACAACGCCATAGAAGACGCCATAACCACAGCCATATCCCTTGTGCCAGTAGCCGTCATAAGCCACCATGGCGCTTTCTGCGGGATCAAGCTTTTGGTACTGCCAGCTGAAGTCACCGCCCAGCTGGCTAAAGCGCTGCTGCTTTGCGTCTGCCGCGGCCGCGGGGGGATTTTCCTTGCCAAAAGCAACGCCTGCTCCTGCCAGCGTGCTGCCAAGGGCAAGACCGCCCATTGCTCCAAGAACCATTCTTCTGCTTTGATCCATGACTTTCCCTCCGAGTTTGGAAAATTATGAGATTAAAAAAAGCCATTAAAAGAATTTCTGTATGTATCCCTGGCTGAAGACAAAGAGGAAGATAATGGGCAGTATCCATGTAAGATAGAAGCGTGCACTTTTCGGAAACTTGATGCCTCTCCCGAGATTGGCTTCAGCGGTAAAGCTATCCCATCCCCATCCTGCCTTATGGCAGCAGAACAAACAGAATACGAGCGCGCCAATGGGAAGAAGGTTATTGCTTATGATGAAGTCTTCCAAGTCAAGCACGCAGGTTCCCTTGCCAAGAGGCTCGAAACCGGACCAGATGTTGAAGCCTAAAATGCAGGGCAGGGTCAGCAGGGTAAGCGTCACGGTATTAATTTTGACAGATTTCGAGCGGGTCCAGTCATATTTGTCCATGAAGAAGGAGATGATGTTCTCCAGCACAGCTATGACCGTTGTCAGAGCTGCCGCACTCATGAAGATGAAGAAGAGCGTACCCCAGAAGCGTCCTCCTGCCATTTCATTGAAAATGTTGGGCAGGGTGATGAAAATAAGCCCTGGACCGGCATTTGGGCTGACATTGAAAGCGAAGCAGGCAGGGAATATGATCAGTCCGGCAACGAATGCCACGAACGTATCCAGGCAGAGAATGATAAGGGATTCTTTGGTAAGGGTGTTTGTCCTGTCAAGGTAGCTGCCAAAGATGCACATGGAGCCTACGCCAATACTCAGCGTGAAGAAAGCCTGATTCATGGCGTCGTTCAAGAGCGCAAGAAAACCCGCGTCTGCGGCGCGTTGCATGTCTGGAACAAGGTAGAAGGCTACGCCTTTTTCAGCTCCTGGCAGGGTGAGGGACTTGATGGCAAGACCGACCATGATGATGAGTAGTCCCATCATCATCACCTTGACTACGCGCTCGATGCCTTTCTGGAGCCCTTTGGCACATACTGCGAAGCACGAGAGCGACGTCACCAGAGTCCAGAATATCATCGTGCTTGGGCTCCCAAGCATGGAGCCGAAAACTTCAGGGACCTTGTCTGCGGTCACGGCCAGTCCGCCGGAAGCAGAAAGCCAGACATAGTTCAGCATCCAGCCGCAAATAGGGATGTAGAACATCATCAGCACATAGGAGCCGATGAGACTGAGCCAGCCAAAGACGTGCCACTTTGTTCCGGCTGGCTCCAGCATTTTGAGCGCGTTTCCCATGTTCCTGCGCGATGCGCGGCCTACGGTGAATTCCATGATGAGCACGGGAAGCGCCATGGCAACGAGGAAGAAAAGATAGGCAACGATAAAAACAGCGCCGCCATACTTGCCCGTGATAAAGGGGAATCTCCATACATTGCCGAGTCCAATAGCACAGCCGGCAGATAGAAAAAGAAAGCCGAGTCGGCTCGCCAGATTTTCCCTTGTATCCATGGAGGCCTCCGTTGCCTGCAACATTTAGTGCTTTTATAAACTGAAGGCGGGCGATGAGCAAGGGAGGACAGGGTTTTAAAAGCGTTTTTTTGCGATTATTTTCACGTTTAACGATAAATTTCATGCTGGACAATGAACGCCAGCCATTTCCATTGCATAAGTTTGTTGCATGCTCGCGTTTCAAGAGCAGAGATTCGTTCAGCGGTCAGATTGTTCCGTCAGAAGGGCCAAACCTGCCATCATCAGGCTGAACCAAGTTGGAAAAGGCTTGCCATTTGGGAGAAACTAGCAAAAAATACAGGCAATAGTTAATCCTGTACTTTGGAGGCATAATGAAAAAGGGTATCATCCTCTCCACCGTGGCTCTTCTTATCTTTGCGCTTGGCGCAGCGGCGCAGGCTAAAGACTACAAAATGACAGATGAGAAGTATGCGCAGTTCATCAAGTCTGACATTGATTTTAAAAACGCCAATGACAGGCTGAACGCCGTATGGAAGCAGATAAAAGCTAAGCTCGGCAAGGATGAGTTTGACCAGATCCTCAAGGAACAGCGCGCGTGGATCAGGCAGCAGGGCAAGCTGGCCGGCAGTATATCTGGAGTCAGTGAAGTCGAGGCATTCACAGTGGTAACGCAGAGGCGTACCAAGGAGCTTGATAAGGTCCTTGCAAAAAGCAGCGGGAACACAAATATCCAGACCCCGAAAAAAGCTGACGGGAAGAAAATATGCGGTGTCTTTGGCGAGGCGTATTCCGACACCGGGCGCTTTCTGGCATATGAGCTGGTGAGCGGGACCAACCGCGTTTTCATTTCCGGCTTCGATGAAAAGGCCCTGAATCAAATTGATGATCAGGGCATAGTTTCTGGGGATAAGGTCTGCGCCACCGGCACTGTGAAGGAAGGTGCTTTTGACATGGGAAGCGCATTCACCCTTGTGAAGCAGAAGTAATCGAGAAAGATCGGCTGGCTTACCGCGTATCCTTCTTTTTTTGGTCAGAGAGAGGGTGCGCTGCGTCATACACGCGAGAAAGTGCATTCATGTCCAAATGCGTGTATCGCTGCGTCGTGGAAATACGGCTGTGTCCGAGTAGTTCCTGCACGGAACGCAGGTCAGCGCCACTTTCCAGGAGATGCGTGGCAAAGGAATGGCGCATATCGTGCGGTGAAACATGCTGCGGTATGCCGGCGTTGGCGGCGTGCGTCTCAACGATGCGCGCTGCCTGTCTCCTATTAAGGCGCTTGCCGCGGCAACCGATGAAAAGGGCTTTTTCGCCGATGGCTGGAGGAATTTCAGCCCGTGCATCCAGCCAGTGAGCCAAAGCCTGAACACAGGTATCGCTTAGGGGAACCTGACGCTGCTTCGCTCCCTTGCCCATGACAGTAATGAAGGGAACGCCTGGCCGTATGTCTGCAATATCCAATCCAAGAGCTTCCGAAATACGCAGACCGGAGCCATACAGCAGCTCCAGCAGCGCCATATCCCTGAGGGCGATCACGCGTCCCGATACCGGGCTTTTGGCGGCAGAGTCCCCTTCACTGCTTTCATCGAGCAGGGCGAACATCTGGTCAACGTTGAGCATGGCGGGATGGCGCTGATTCTGCTTTGGGTTATGCACGCCGGAACTTGGGTCGGAAACGATCTTGTGCAGTCGCATGAGATGACGGAAAAGCGAGCGCAGCGAGGAGAGCTTCCGTGCAATGGAGCTGCGTGCCATACCGCTCATGAAAAGGCTTGAGGAGAAGCCCTGCACGACTCTCTTGGTTATCGCATTCGGTTCTGCAAGGGAAAGGCCTCGGTCTCTGAGGTAGTTTTCGAATTCCAGGATGTCCATGCCGTAGGCGAGCACGGTAGCCTGCGAAGCCCCCTTCTGGAATTCCATCCACGCCAGAAAGGCCTGGGCTGGGGCAGGTACAGACTGCATGATTTCTTCGATACGCTTCATCGGGCTGCCTCGTAGCGCAAATCCGCGCGCCTGCGCACCAGCCCCTTTATCGCCAATACCTTAAGTACTGCGCTGATGCTGGCTTCCGACCAGTTCAGGCGCGGGCTGCCCTGTTTGGCTTTGCAAAGGAGAACGTCCACGGAAACAGGGCCAAGGGCAAGAATGTCCAGGACGGCGTTTTCCTCGTCGGTCTGAGGCGTCAAGGCGATCCCTGGCATGGTAAGGATCGGTTTATCCCTCAGCCGATAGTGCCGGATCGGCTCTTCTGAAAAGAGCGCATGAGTCGTGCTGGAGCATTGTTCCGCCTCAATTCCTTCTTCTCCTTGGGAACGTTCTTCACGGATCGGTTCAGCCTGCTGCGATAAAGGTTGTGCTACAGACGGATTAGGCAGGGAACACGTATCAGCGGTCAAGCCTGCTGGCCTTTCCAGCTGCGCGTCCGGGATACGCTGAGGGAAAAGGTCCGCCACGATCTGCGCGGCCCCGGAAACAGGCTGCGCTCCTTCCTCTATAAGCTGTTGGGCCGCCTCACTGTTGGACCAGTGCAGAGCTACCTGCGCCGGCACATACACTTTCCTGCCGCATGCTATGGCATGCCGCGCCATGATGATGCAGTCGCGTTGCGCAGGATCCATCATGGCAACAAAGACACCGCGGGAAAGGCCATAGACGATTCGGCTGCTCATCTGGAGGCCCTTCGGCCCTGCAGGGAAATCAGGAGGCAGTTCGCTCACCACGAGCCCTTCCTCTGTTAATTTCCTGCATAGGCCGGAATTCAAGGCTGTACATGCCACGCCCAGCCCTGATTCCAGCACCGCGATGGATTTTCCCGGGCTGCGCATCGCAGCAACATGAGCGTGGCTTGCCGCGTCGTCAGCCATGCCGGAAACGACAGCCACCCCCATTGAAGAAAGCGCACCGGAAAAGGAAGAGGCCATGTCAGCCGCTTCCGGGCTGCTTTCCCTTGATCCAATGACAGCTACCACTGGTCTGGCAAGCATCTCCGTGCGACCGCGGGCATAGAGCAGGGCTGGTGCATCTTCAAGATCGCGTAGCTGCCGAGGATACAGAGGATCCGTCCACAGGATGATGGCGGCGCCGTCTCTGCGGACGGCGTCCCACTCAGGCTTTGCGCGCATTCGCCAGGCGTCATCCGGCTCGCGCATGCCTGTAGGTAGGACTATGCCGGCTCCGGCCCATCCGCTGCGTGCACTGTACGCTTCGAAGGCGGATCCGTAATGCCTGAGGAGGGCGCATACGGTATGAGCGTCCAGTCCTTCCATGCAGCGCAAGGCAAGAGTAGCCCAGTATTCCCGGCGTCCGCCTTCATCCAGCGCATCAAACGTTCTCTCGCCTGGCTTCATGCTGCGGCTTCCGGCTGCGCGCTGTGGAAAAGAAAGGACGCTGCCGCCTGCGTTTCCTGAGTCAGCAGGAGGTACACGATGTCGCCTGGCTGAAGAATCGTATCCGCGTTTGGTGCGTTATTGACCGTATCGCCATGCCTTATTCCAGCCGCGGTAACACCGTACTGCTTTCGCAGGGCGCATTCCCCTATGGTCTTGCCGGCTACGGGCGAACCTTCCTCAACAGTGAAGGCGGTAAGCTGCAGGTCGGGAAGGCTGGACATGATGGAGCCCCCCATGTCCAGTTTGCGGGACATGCCGTAATTTTCCTGTCTGATGATGGAGACATACCTATCAATCGTCTGGCGAGGCACAAGATAATGCGTGAGCACGCGTGCGAAGATTTCCAGCGATGTTTCAAATTCTTCAGGAATGACTTCGTTGGCGCCGACTTCCTTGTAGGATTCCAGATTTCCCAGGAACCGCGTGCGGACAATGATATGCAGCGAAGGATTGAGCTTTCTGGCATTTGCGATGATGGCCCGCCCTCCGGCCGGGTCGGAAGTGACAATGGCCAGGGCGCGTGCCGTGGCCACGCCCAGATGCTCCAGCACGAGCGGGAACGTGGCGTCACCATGCCGGATGGGTTCGCTTTTCCGGAATTTCTCCACCGTGTCAGGGTTCATTTCAGAAATGATGTACGGTATGCCGCAACGCTTTGCTCCGTGCGCCAGCATTTTCCCGCCGATGCCAAAGCCGATGATGATCAGGTGTTCCTTGAGAAGCCGGCCGTCGCGGATGATCCCAGGCGTTGTCTCTTCATTAGCCGCTTCATCGGTGGCTGCGGAAGCCGCCATATTGCCTGCCTGGCTTTTTCTCAGGATGATGGCAGCTGCGGACGGGGCGGCGTTGATCAGGAGCGGCGTCAGCACCATAGTGGCTATGCTGGAGGCAAGGAAGATCTGGTAGGCCTCGTTGCTGATGAGCTCCAGGCCTAGAGCCGACTTGGCGAGGACGAAAGAAAATTCTCCGACCTGGGCAAGGCAGAAGGCGCTGAGCAGAGCCGTGCGCAAGGAATAGCCAAGCAGACGAACTGCAGGCAGGGTCATCAGTATCTTTATGACAATGATCCCTGCGGCGCAGAGCAGGACGACCGGGATGTGCCCGGTGAAAAAGCGCACGTCCAGAAGCATGCCCACGGACATGAAGAAGATGCTGGAAAAAACCTCCTTGAAAGGCATGATGCTTTCAAGCGTGTTCAGGCTGTATTCGGATTCCGCAAGCATGAGCCCGGCAAGGAAAGCGCCCAGGGAGAGCGAGAGCCCGACCCATGAGGTGACCAGCGCAACCGCCAGGCAGAGGCCCAACGTCGTCATGAGCATGAGCTCCCGGCTTCGCGTCCTGACCACGCTGAACATCAGCGTGGGGAGAATGAATTTCCCGAACAGCAGGATGCAGGCAATGACGGCCAGTCCCTTCGCTAGGGCAAGGAGCATAGCATTGGTCTCCAGCTCCAGCCCGCCGCCCAGCAGGGGGAAGATGAGCACCATGGGAACGATGGCCAGATCCTGGAAAAGGAGTACAGCAAGGCACACACGGCCGTGCGGTGCCTCTGCCTGTGCTTTCTGCTGGAGAAGGCTCAGCACGATGGCAGTGGAGGAAAGCGTGACGAGACAGCCATAGATAATGCCGAGACGCACGCCGCTCCACCAGAACACGAGTAAGAAAGTGAAAGCCACGGTGAACAGCACCTGCGCGGATCCCCCTACGAGCAGGGGTTTCTTCATGCGCAGGAGCTCCTTGCTGGAAAGTTCCATGCCGATGGAGAACATCAGGAAGGCGACGCCCACTTCGGCCATGATGTCCACCACCTCCTTGTTGTCGACAAGGCCCAAGGCGGAAGGCCCGCAGAGCACTCCCGTGAGCAGGAATCCAACAATTGAAGGAAGGCGGAACCGGTGACAGACAAGCACGACTACTATGGAAAGGACGAAAAGGGTGACGATCTCACCTAGGATCTTTTCTTCCATACATCACTCCAGCAAGCATAAGGTAACGATTTAAGTAGGGCCATAATTTGCGCCTTTTATTCGCACTTTTCCAGGCAGTTGGCAATGGCGGCACGGGCAACGCTGTCCGGCGCTAGGGCGTGGGCTGGTCCAGCTGCATGTCCTTGGCGGTGGCAAGCACGGCTTCAGGCACATTCCATGGCCCCTTCCATGGGGGAGGCAGATAGAGGTCTAAGGATGCACCATCCGGCTTGGGAAGCTTTATCCGGAATGCATGGAGCATGAGGCCGCCGCCGGAACCATACCATGGATCGCCGGAAACAGGATGCCCGCGCGCAGAAAGCTGCGCACGGATCTGATGTGTGCGCCCTGTGATCAGCCGAAGCAGAAGCAGGGAGCGCATTTGTCCGTCCACACTGCGGGAAAGCAAGTGGAAGGCCCGCAAGCGGGCCTCTACAGCTTTTGCAGTTTCTTTCGGAGGGCAATGCCTGGGCAGGACGGCCATGAGGCGCGAGCTGTTATCACGCAACAGCAAGTCGCACAGTTCAAGGGGATGCCCTTCCCAAGCGCCGTCGGCCCAGGCCAGATAGTATTTTTGCGGCGTGGCCTCCCCGCGTCCGGCAAAGGCGTCCGCAAGGAAGCGAAGCGCATGGTACGTCTTGCCAAATACAAGCATGCCGGTGGTATCCCTGTCGAGGCGGTGCGCTGGGGCAGGCACAAAGTCAGCCTTGGCAAAAGCATGAGCTATGCGGGCTGCAGCGCTGTCATCATGCCCAGTGCCGCCCTGTGACGCAAGGCCGGCCGGCTTGGCAATGACGAGGATCTCCCCATCTTCATAGACGACGGGCATAGGACCTCCAGGGAGGGCTTTCCCTGGGGAGGGGTCGCTGTTTTTCCCTGCCCGGAGGACCGCGGCAAAGGGCGGTATGCGCACGGTGTCGCCCATCTCCACCCTGTCAAAGGCTTTGGCCCGTCCGCCATTGATGCGCACCTGCCCCGTGCGTATCCAGCGGTGCAGATCGCCATCCGGAGCATCAACCCGGCGACGCAGAAAATTCAGCAGCTTCTGGCCGGCTTCCGCGGGGCTTACGGTAAGGCCGGTTTTGGAATCATCCATAGATGAGATCCTGTCTTATTGATTTCCAGGGAGGCTACAGTCATTTCCCATGAACATCCCTTCCGGTCGCCTCCTGAGAGGGATAGCCATCCTATGTTCCCTGCGATCATGCATATATTGTATCGTGTGCACGGCAGCCCTTGGTCCTTTTGTCTTCATGGGGACCACGGACCCAGAGCGAAGCCAACACCTGCCGCGTGAAATGCTTGTATCCCAAAAGGGCAGATTGGACTGTTTTCCCAGCCAAATCAAGCAAAAAGAGCGTTTGCATATGCTGCCCATGCCTGATGTCCCACCATCCCGATCGGCGGGCAGGCATTTTCGAAGGAAAGACATTGCTGGATGCAGGACAGCAGGGGATATCTCTTAACCTGCGGCAAGGGAAACATGGTCCTGAGACCGCCAAAAACAGCCGATCCCCGCGCTTGCCCTGCCATGAGCGGCATGATAAGATAGAGCAAAAGACAAAATGAAACCCAGGAGGTTCCCGTGTCTATTCTGGATGTTCTTAACAGCGAGGTTTTGGGAGGCGCTCTCCAGCAAATGTCCCGCCAGGCTGGTGGCGCGGTCAGGACGGCAGGCCGCAATGCCCCTGGTGGCATGGGCGGACTTATGGGCGCCGGCGCCCTTGGCGCTATTTTGGGCAGCATGGCAGGCGGTTCCGGCAGGGCAGCTGCCGGCGGCAATTCAATGGTGAGAAACGCGGCCCTGATCGGCATGGGCGCCGTGGCGTTAAATTTCTACCGCAAATGGTCGCAGGCCAAGCAGGCTGAGGCAGCTGAGCCCCAGCGCGCTCCGCAGGGACAGTACATGGGCGACCCCTTTGCCCAGGCCGGAAGAATTGCCATCGACCCGACCTCTCTGCTCATCATGCGCGCCGTGATTTTCGCCGCAAGAGCCGACGGCACGATAGACGCCGCGGAGCAGCAGCGCATCAGCATGCTCTTCCAGAACCTCCTTCAGGGGCAGAACGTGGGCCGGGAGCTGGAACAGATGCAGAGGGAGCCGCTGGATCCCCGTTCCATCGCCAAGGACGTGCGCTCCGCAGAGCAGGCCGAGGATGTGTATCGCCTTTCCTGCTGCGTCATCGATATCGACCAGTTTATGGAACGCACCTACCTTGACGCGCTGGCTGCGTCCCTTGGGATTTCCAACGCACGCAAGAGCGAACTGGAGGCCGAGGCCAGTCAGGGCCGCCGCCAGCTTGACGCCGCCGTCAGGGCCTGATCCTTTTTCCAAAGCGGCGGGCTGCCCATGCATGGGGCCCGCCGCTTCTACTGCCAAGCGCGTAGCCTTTTGCTGAGGGCTAACGCGCCGGAGATGTCATGTTCACATTTTCGTTCAAGGGCAATCCGCTGTTTTGCGTGGACAATGCCGCACCGCTGTTCTTTATTGCCGGTCCCTGCGCGATCGAAGGGCGCGCACACGCGCTGGAAGTTTCCGCCGCGCTCAAGGAGATATTCTCCAAGGAAGGCATCCCCTTCATCTACAAGTCCAGCTTTGACAAGGCCAACCGCAGTTCAGGAGCAGGGTTCCGCGGTGTGGGCATGGCCGAAGGGCTATCTATCCTTGCCGATGTCCGGGAACGCCGGGGCATCCCTGTGCTCACCGATATCCATACCGCCGAACAGGCAGCGCCCGTGGCGGAAGTGGTGGACTATCTGCAAACGCCAGCCTTTCTTTGCCGGCAAACTGACCTTATCGTGGCGGCGGCATCCACCGGAAAGCCTGTGAATATCAAAAAGGGACAATTCCTCGCCCCGTGGGAAATGGAAAACGTCCTTAAAAAGGCTCAGGCAGCAGGCAACACACAGATCTCCCTGTGTGAGCGGGGCACCAGCTTCGGCTATGGCAATCTGGTCGTCGACATGCGCGGCCTGGAAATCATGAAGCGTTTTGCTCCGGTGGTGTTCGACGCCACCCACTCCGTGCAGCTGCCGGGTGCGCAAGGATCTTGCAGCGGCGGACAGCGGGAATTCGTGCCGACGTTGGCACGTGCTGCCGCCGCGGTCGGTGTCGCCGGCATTTTCATGGAAGTGCACCCAGACCCTGACAAGGCTCCTTGCGATGGACCGAACATGCTGGCGGTCAAGGACCTTCCCGCGTTCCTCGCCATGATCAAGGAATTCGACCGTGCCGCAAAGCATTATGCGGAGGTATAGTGCATGAGTATCATTGCAGTCATCCCTTCCCGCTACTCTTCCACACGCCTACCTGGAAAGCCGCTTGCCGACATCTGTGGCAAGCCCATGATCCAGCATGTGTATGAACGCGTGCGCCAGGTCGGGCTTTTCGACGAAGTTATCGTGGCTACCGATGATAGTCGTATCTCCGAGGCCGTGGCAGGCTTTGGAGGCAGCGTCTGCATGACCAGCCCAGACTGCCCTTCTGGCTCAGACAGGCTTATCGAAGCAGCCTCTGCCCATCCTGCGGACATCTATGTCAACGTGCAGGGCGACGAGCCTCTCGTAGAGCCCCAGGCCATCGAAAAGCTTGCCCGGGCTATGCTGGACGACAGTGCTCTGCAAATGGCAACGCTGTGCTATCCCGTCACCACGGAGCGGGCAGCTGATCCCAACCTCGTCAAGGTAGTGCGGGCCCATAACGGCAACGCCCTGTACTTCAGCCGCAGCGCCATCCCCTTTCCCCGCAGCGGCGGGATCCCTGCGCAGTATTATGGACACCTGGGCATTTATGCATACCGCCGGGACCTGCTCATGAGGTTCGGCAGCCTTCCCTATTCTCCCCTCGAAAATACCGAAAAGCTCGAGCAGCTGCGTGTGCTACAGGCGGGCATCGCCATCCTCGTGCTTGAGGTCGAAGCCATGGGGCCCGGCGTGGATACGCCGGAAGACCTGGAGGAAGTGCGGCGCATCATGCGCGGGCAAAGCGTGCGCTGAGTTTTTTCAGGAAGGTATAATAAGTGAGCCGCCGGACCAGAAGTCCGGCGGCTCGCGCTTCATTGCAGCAAATGGCACATCAGGATTCGCGGCGTACTTCGTCGTTGTAGGCATGGGCCACAATGGCGAGGATCAGCATGAACACGCCGCCTCCCACATACCACCAGTTAAGGGGCGGCCAAATGATGGAATAGGCTCCGAGGGCAAGGCCGCCCAGCACCAGGACTCGCTCGACGAGGACCATGTTGGGGACAACGAGCTTGAGCAGGAACAGGATCCCATGAAAGATTCCCGCGATGCAGATCCAAATGCCCCTAAACACCTTGTACACCGGCCCTCGCTTCTTGGGCAAAGCGTCGGCCAGCATCTGCGGGGCGGTCACCTTCCTTTTCTTCCTGCGGCGCAGCCAGAGCCAGAAAAAGAAGAGAAGGACAAGAACTGCAGCGGCAATGGCTGCCTGGGGAGTGTACTGATTCAAAATCTCCATGGCGCGAGACCTCGCAATAAAAGAAAAATATGTCACCATCCATAGTAGACGGAACAGGTTCCTTTGTCACCCTTTTTTTCATACTGGCAAGGAAGGAAAAAGCATGGCAAGGCAGTCATGCCATGAGCGGCACGGACAGCATTGCCGCTGCACGAAGATGCTGTATGCGGCCATGGCATCCTGACCGGGAAAAAACGTTCCGCCAAAATGGTCTTCATGGCGGTATTTCCCATTGACAGCCCATGCCCCCTAAGCTAGACAAAAAACAAGAGGATTTTGTCATGAAGAACAGCTACAGCAACGCATGCCATTCCGCCGACCGTGTTTTTGGCCGCCGGTATTATTATATGCGCTGCTGCGGCGTTGTCTGCTGACGTATCCTGTTTACAGACATGTTCAAAGCCGCGGGTCAGAGAACCGGCGGCTTTTTTATTAACTGGTAGCCTGCATCGAGGTCATCATGGAAATCGGCTCGCTCAGACGTTTCAACCGCATCATTTCCCCCGTTACCGGACGCGCGATCATCGTGCCGATGGACCACGGCGTTTCTGATGGCGCGCCGCGGGGATTGCGCGACATGGCTAAAGCCATCAACGACATGGACGAAGGCGGCGCAGACGCCGTGCTCCTGCATAAAGGACTGATCCACAAGGCGCGTTATGAGGACCACATGAAGATGGGATTCATCATGCACATTTCCGCGTCCACCAGCCTTTCCAGCCGCCCCAACAAGAAAATGCTCGTTGGTGACGTTGAAGAGGCCGTGCGCCTGGGAGCGGACGCAGTTTCCATCCATGTCAACCTTGGAGACGAGTTCGAAAGCATGATGATGTCAGACGCAGGTAAGGTTGCCAAGCAGTGCAGCCTCTGGGGCATGCCGCTGCTCATGATGGTCTATGCCCGAGGACATGACGTCGACAGCTACGACCCGCGCAATATCGCCCACTGCGCCCGGGTAGGCGCTGAACTGGGCGCGGATATCGTCAAAGTCCCCTATACAGGAGATCCCGAGTCCTTTGCTGACGTGGTGGATGACTGCGGCGTGCCGGTGCTCATTGCCGGCGGCCCTAAGCTTGATTCTACCAAAAAGCTGCTCGAAATGGTCCAGGGCTCGCTTATTGCTGGCGGGGCCGGGCTTTCTGTGGGGCGCAACGTGTTCGAACATCCTCGCCGGGTGGCCCTTATGAAGGCCTTGCGTGCCATGGTACATGGCAATGCGTCGGTGGAGGAAGCCCTTTCGATTGTGGGCGAGGATTAAGTCTCTGGAGGCTTTGCCATGTACAATACTGACGGATCAGCTCTTGATCAGCTATGCGGCCGAGACGCATGCCACGATGCAACAAGAGGCTGCCTGCCTGGCGTCACGGTATTTTCCATAGTACGCGGCGACATTACTCAAAACCATGGAGTGCAGGCCATCGTTAATGCTGCCAATACCTCGCTGCTTGGCGGGGGAGGGGTGGATGGCGCAATTCACCGCGCCGCCGGCAGGGAACTGCTGGAGGAATGCCGCGCTTTGGGTGGCTGCGAGACCGGGCATGCCAAGATAACGAGGGCATATCGTTTGCCCTGTGAGCACGTCATCCACACTCCCGGTCCTGTCTGGCATGGCGGAGGACATGGAGAACGGGAACTCCTCGCCTCCTGCTACCGCTCCTGCTTGGAACTGGCCGTTCAAAACGGCGTGCGCAGCATCGCTTTCCCCTCCATATCCACAGGTGTGTACCATTTCCCGCTTGGCGAGGCCGCGGACATCGCCATCGCCACGGCAAAGCAGTTCACGCTCGATCATCCTGGGAGCCTGGACCTCATCAAATGGGTGCTTTTCGATGAAAGGACGCAGGAGGCCTACGCCGATGCAGTTATCCGCTGGGAAGAAGCTCAAGCCAGCAAAAAATGAAAAGGGACCTTTTATGTTGACATCACCTTTTTCCTACGCATACGCTCGCAACGTCCTATCGATGCCGCTGCCCCGCATGACATTCTCTCTGCCACAGCACGGAACAGGGCCGGCATCCAGGGCTGCTTCGTTTTCCTCTTCCATCATTGCTGGTACTGTGGCCGGTTGTTTCGCAGGCAACCTTAATCCGCAAACTTCAGGCCGCAGCAGGAGCACTGCCGGTGGCTTTTTTACTGTCCGCCGGAATCCGCGCTGAAAAACGAGGTGACACTATGGAACTTGGCACCAGAAAAAGACTAACCCGCATTTTCAACCCTGAAACCAAACGCACCATTCTCGTGCCCATGGATCATGGCATGACCATGCTGGCCCCGCAGGGCATCGTGGATATACGCAAGGCAGTCGACGACATGCATGAAGGCGGGGCCAATGCCGTGATCATGCATAAGGGCCTTATCCGTGCCTCAGGCCTGGAAAATGCGAATGCCGATCTCGGGCTGGTCATGCATATTACCGCATCCACCGAGTTTTCTCCGAATGCTAGCACGAAAGTGCTCACCGGCACGGTTGAGGAGGCCATACGCCTTGGCGCGGACGCCGTTTCCGTGCATATTAACCTTGGCGATTCCAATGAGCGCATCATGCTGGAAAACGCTGGAAAGATAGCCGACGACTGCAACCGCTGGGGCGTGCCCCTGCTGATGATGCTCTATGCCCGTGGGGGGCTTGTCCGCGACAGCCTGGCCGCGGATGTCGTGGCGCAGTGCGCACGCGTGGGGGCCGAACTGGGCGCAGATATCGTCAGTGTCTCCTACACCGGCAGCCCTGAGACCTTTGCGGGCGTCACAGCATGCTGCTGCTGCCCCGTGGTCATCGCAGGCGGTGAGCGCATCTGCTCCACCCGCAAGTTGCTGACGATGGTCTGGGAATCGCTTCAGGCCGGCGGAGCCGGGATATGCATCGGCCGCAACGTTTTCAATCACCCACGGCGCATCAGCCTGATGAAGGCCCTCAACGCCATGGTGCACCAAAACGCCACGGTAGAAGAAGGCATGGCAATCGTGGGCGAAGGCTAAAGGGAACCCTTTGCATGAACATCTATTTTAAAAGTGTCCCGTTCAGTAAGGGCGACGTGACCCTGGCGCTGGAATCCGGCGTTGACGGCGTCATTGTGCCTGCGGGCATGGTCGACGGCGTCTCCAGGCTTTCCAGGACGCCTGTCATTGCGGAGGAAGACATGCCTTCGTATGGCATGGCATCAAAGGCTGATGAGGAGCGTGTGCGGGACCTCCTGCTTGCAGGAAAGCCTGCTGTGCTCGCGCGTGGATGGAAAGTCATCCCCGTGGAGAACCTGCTCGCCCAATGCCCGCACGTGATGGCAGAAGTGTGCAGCCTTGACGAGGCTGTGCTTGCCTCCGGCATCCTGCAGCGTGGCGTGCATGGCATCATTGTGCTGCCCGAAGCCCTTGGCGAGATCAAAGGGATCATTTCCCGCTGCAAGACATGCGCCCAGAAAGAAGATCTCCTGCCGGCGGTCATCACCCGAGTGGAGCCGACGGGGCTTGGACACCGCGTATGCGTGGACACGACGTCCATGCTGCGCAAAGGGCAGGGCATGCTGGTGGGCAATTCCAGTGCGTTTACCTTTTTGGTCCACGCCGAGACGGAGCATAACGAATATGTTGCCTCCCGTCCGTTCCGCATCAATGCCGGAGCCGTGCATGCCTATGTCCGCCTGCCCGGGGATGCCACAACCTATCTTTCTGAGGTCAAGGCTGGCACGCAAATGCTCATAGTCGACTATAAAGGTCAGGGAAGCCTGGCTACGGCTGGAAGGGTCAAGGTCGAAGTGCGTCCCATGCTGCTTGTCGAGGCGGAGTGCTGCGGGAAAACCGGCACCGTTTTTCTGCAGAATGCCGAGACCATACGCTTAACTTCCCCTGAAGGGGAGCCGCTAAGCGTGGTTTCTCTCAAGCCCGGCGACCGCGTGCTTTGCCGCCTGGACGAAGCGGGGCGGCATTTCGGCATGCGCGTTAAAGAAGATATCCAGGAGAAATAGCGATGGCTGAGCCTGACATCCCCGGACTTACCGGGCTGCGCGCGCAAATCGACGAGACGGATACGCAGTTACTAGCTCTTCTGAACCGCAGGGCGCGCTTAAGCCTGGCCGTTGGCGCTGCAAAGGCGCGTGTGCCCGGGGCGAAGATATATGATCCGGAACGAGAGGGCAGCCTCCTTCAAAGGCTGTCGGAGAAAAACCCAGGTCCTCTGACAAGCGAACATGTCACCGCCATCTGGCGTGAGATATTGTCCGTATCCAGGGCATTGCAGCGTGGCCCAGACTGTTGTCCTGAAAGTCTGCAGACAGATGGCACAGCCGCCACCACAAACATATAATGCGAAGCAGCGCGCAGCGTTGGAAGCGTTATGACAACACTTCAGGCTCCTTCCTCAAAATCCGTATCGCACAGGGCGCTCATTGCCGCTTCCCTTGCTCCTGGCGAATCTCTGGTGCGCGGCGTTCTTGATAGCGCCGACCTTGACGTCACGCGGTCCGTACTTTGCCTTTCCGGGACCCGTATGCAGGATCTCGGAGGGGGGGCATGGCGCGTACGCGGCATGCCTGGCGGCCCCAGGGGAGGCATGTCTGCCCCGCTGGTCTGCAATGTCGGGGAATCCGGAACGTCATGCCGGTTACTTACCGCCGTGCTTTCCTCCGGGCATGGCATGTTTCTCATCGATGGTGCGGATCGCATGCGGGAGCGCCCGATAGGCGCCCTCGCCGATGCCCTGAGATCACTTGGTGCCGCCATAACGTATGAGCGGGACGATGGCTTCCCTCCGCTGCGCATCCATGCCCGAGGGCTGTCCGGCGGCGCCGTGAACCTGAGCATTGACGCATCGAGCCAGTATCTCTCCGGCATGCTCCTTGCCGCCCCGTGCTGCTCCTCGCCTCTGTGCGTCACCCTCGCCGGGAGCAAGGCCGTTTCCTGGCCGTATGTCGGACTGACGCTGAATGTGCTGGAAGATTTCGGCATCCGCTTCGCCGTTGAGCAGCTTTCGGGCAACTCCTGGCAAACCGTTTCCTGGAGGGGCATCCGCAAGGCTGTCCCTGGAGAGCTGCGTATCACAGTATTCCCAGGTGCGTACCGCGCCGGAGAATACAGCGTGGAGGGCGACTGGTCCGGGGCCTCTTATCTTCTGGCCGCAGGTGCCGTGGGGAAAGAGCCGGTCCTGGTCACAGGGCTGCGCGCCACGTCTCTCCAGGGCGACCGGGCCATGCTGGGCATACTTCAGGCGATGGGCGCTGCTGTGCTGGTGGTGCCAGAGGGGATACTCGTTTCCCCGTCCGCGCTGCATGGCATTGACGTGGACATGGGCGATAGCCCTGACCTCGTCCCGACCGTTGCCATGCTTGCCGCCTGCGCCAGCGGCGTGACAAGGATCACCAATGTCGCGCACTTGCGCATCAAGGAGTGTGACCGCCTTTCCGCCTGCGCCAGGGTGCTGGAGCGCGCGGGCATACAGGCAGAGGAAAACGAGGATTCCATCACCATAACCGGAGCCGGTCCGCATACGCCTTCTTTTCCCGACGGAACGGTGTTCCCCTCGCACAATGACCACCGCATTGCCATGTGCTCCGCACTCCTTTGCCTCGCCTGCGGGAAGCCGGCTTTGGTGGACGACCCTTCAGTGGTCCGCAAGTCCTTCCCGCAATTCTGGAACGTATGGAGTGCGCTGCAATGAAACGCGTCGTCATCGCTGGCTGCCGGGGGCGCATGGGCGCCATGCTGATGCGGCGCTTTGCGCAAAGCCGCATCGTGGAGCCCATGGGAGTAAGCCGGCCTTATGGGGCGAGCGATGTGGAAGAAGCCTGCCGCAACGCCCGGGCAGTGATTGTATGCGTTCCCCCGGAAGCCCTTGAGGAAACAGTGAGAAAGCTGGTTCCATACATGAAACCTCGCACTATCCTTGCCGACATCACCTCCGTCAAGGAGCTGCCCATGCGCCAGATGGAAGCGTTGTGGCCAGGGCCCGTGGTCGGTACGCACCCGCTCTTTGGCCCGGTGCAGGCCGAAGGCCTGGAACTGCGCACGGCCATCGTGCCGGGCAGCAAGGCTGCGGAAGAAGACGTGGATTGCATCGAAGGGCTGTTCAGGCTCTTAGGAAGCGTTACGTTCCGCTCCACTGCAGAGGAGCATGATCTTGCCGAGGCCCGCATACAGGGCATGAATTTCATCACCACGGCGGTGTACTTCGCCATGACAGCGGAGGACCCTTCCCTGCTGCGCTACGTCACTCCGTCCTTCCTGCGCCGCATGAACGCCGCGCGCAAGCAGCTCCTGGAAGACGGGCCCCTGTTTACATGGATGTTTGAGGCCAATCCGCACAGCCAGCAGATGGTGCGCAGCTACCGCAATATGCTCGGGCTTGCCGCTGCCGGCGATACGGAGCTCATCCTCAGCCGTGCCCGGTGGTGGTGGAAGGATGGAGAGGAAAAGCAGCAGCTGCGCAAGGACGCTGAAAGCGTCGCCAAGCAGTCTGCATACGACGCGTTGCAGAAAAGGAACTGACATGCGCTATACTTTGTTCGGAGAATCCCACGGCCCTGCCATCGGCATCGTCCTTCAGGGCGTGCCTCCTGGCCTGTATTTGGATATGGACTTTATTGCATCTGAAATGGCGCGCCGCGCGCCCGGGGCGTCTGCGCTTTCCTCATCCCGTTCGGAACGTGATGTCGTGCGGGTCCTCAGCGGGGTCTTTGAGGGAAAGGCTTCCGGCTCGCCCCTCTGCGGGCTCATCGAGAACACCGATGCGCGCTCCCACGACTATGCAGCGACACGCTGGCTTGCCCGTCCGGGACATGCCGACTACGCAGCGCACCTGCGATACAAGGGCTTTGAAGACTATCGCGGCGGTGGGCATTTTTCCGGGCGGCTTACTGCGCCGCTGGTATTCGCCGGGGCCGTGGCCAAGCTTGCCCTGCGCGGCCGTGGCATAGAAGTTTTTGCACATATCGCAAGCATCGCCGGCATAGAGGACGCCTCTCTGGACCTTGCCTCGCCGGATGCCGGGCGCCTGCGCGACGTGGGAAGGGGGCCTTTTCCTGTCCTGGATGAAGCGCGCGGCGACGCCATGCGCCAGGCTATCCTTGAGGCGCGTGCCGCCGGAGATTCCGTCGGCGGCGCCATCCAGTGCCTGGTGCTTGGACTCCCGGCGGGGTTAGGCAGCCCGGATTTTGACGAAAACGTGGAATCGCTCATTGCCCGGCATGTGTTTTCCATTCCTGCCGTCAAGGCCCTGGAATTTGGCACGGGGAAGGCTTTCGCCTCCATGCGCGGCAGCCAGGCCAACGATAGCTTCGTCCCTTCACGACCGGAAGGAGGCCCTGTCACGGCCACGAACAACAACGGCGGCCTGAACGGAGGGATTACCAACGGAATGCCCGTGGCCTTCACCGTGACCATAAAGCCCACGCCTTCCATAGCCCTTGAGCAGGATACGGTGGACATGCGCAGCGGGCAGGCAGCCCGTATAGCCATATCCGGCAGGCATGATCCTTGCATCGTGCCCCGCGCCGTGCCCGTGGTTGAGGCTGCTGCGGCCCTGGCCGTCAGCGAGCTCTTCGGTGTGTGGCTATGAAAGAGAATATCGTCCTTATCGGCCTTTCAGGATGCGGAAAAAGTTGCTTCGGGAGGCGTCTTGCCCGCAGGCTGCGCATGCCCCTGCTGGATACGGACGCCATGATTGAAGCCAAAACGGGGCGCAGTATCGCGGCGTTGTTTGCCCAGGAAGGGGAGCCCTTTTTCCGTGATCTGGAAAGCGCCTGCGCACGCGAGGCCGCTTCCAGAAAAGGCGTGATCGTATCCACGGGAGGAGGCATGATACTCCGGCCGGAAAACATGGAAGCGCTGTCCCGGAACGGCTTCATCTGCTTCATAGACCGGCATCCTACCCTGATCCTGCGCTCTGCATCATTAAGAGACAGGCCGCTTGTGTGTTCCGACGGTGAAAAGCTGCTCCGCCTTTACGCCGAGCGCATCGCCCTGTACCGGCAGTGGGCAGAATACACGCTGGTCAATGACCGCGCCATGAACGGGCGCATGAAGCGCGGTGTCCTGCGCATTATCCGCCGCTGGCATAAGGAGCGGGAAGCTGCGCTATGAACATCCTCGATGGCAAAGAGCTCGCCATTATTGGCGACCCCGTAGGGCACAGCCTTTCTCCTCTTATTCAGCAGGCGATGCTGGACTCCCTGGGTATACGCTGCAGGTATGGCCGGATCCGCGTGCCCAGTGGCGAAACGGCGGCATGGCTTGTGCAGGCTGAGCATGGCCCGCTTGCCGGTTTTAACGCTACCATGCCGCACAAGGCAGATCTAGTGCGGCTCATGGACGACCTTTCCGAAGACGCGCATATGTACCGTTCCGTCAACACAGTCGTCCTGCGCGATGGGCGGCGGAAAGGGTACAATACTGATGGCGAAGGCTTCGCGCGGTCTCTCCGCGATGCCGGCATCCTTCCCGGAGGCATGAACATCGCCGTGCTGGGGGCTGGAGGCGCCGCCCGTTCGGTCGTGCTCAAGCTCGCAGCCTGCAGCGCCGACCGTATCTCTGTGCTGTGCCGCACCCCCGCCAAGGCAGCGGAGATGGCGCAGTTTTCACGCCGCATCCGCGTGCTGCGCATGGGCGGAGCGCCCATGATGGAGGCCCTTGCAGACGCTGATCTGCTTGTCAACTGCACGCCTCTGGGCATGGAAGGCATGGAAACGCAGTTCGCCGGCTTTGATTTCCTCGGGCGCCTGCCGGTCCATGCCTGCGTCTATGACGTGATCTACCGCCCGCTGAAGACAAGACTGCTGGAAGAAGCAGAACGGCGCGGCCATGCCGTCATGAACGGGCTTGGCATGCTCATCCACCAGGGCATACTTGCCCTGGAATATTTTTCCGGGCAGGCATTGGACGCTGCGGCCATGAAGGATGTCATTCTAAGGCGGTTGCTGCCGGTCCTGGAGCAAAGCCATTGCGCAGCTCCCTAGGACCGCCGGATGTCCCTATTGCACGGGGCATGGCTGGGACGCGCTATACGTCCGTTGTCCCTTGCCCATGGGACAGCCAGGCCTTCCTTGGGCTGGCGCGTACTGTCATGCTGGGTTTGCTGGCATGGTCATGCTGCAGCAGGTGCCGCGGCATCAGTTTCCTGCGCCATAACCAAGAACAGGAGGCGAGAAGATCGCTTGCCATGCTTCTTGAAAGCCTCTATCCTTCTCGGATAGGATACGTATGTTGCATCGCGCGCAGGGAGGACTGGACGCATGGAGCAGACCGGATTCACCCCGACTGTTGAGGAAAGCTACCACCGCCTTCTGGCCCATATCCCCGGGCTTGCCTACCGCTGCCGGGCCGTCAAGGCCGTGGAAGGCGACGGAACGGAATATTTTAATTATTCCCTGGAGTTCGTGAGCGAAGGCAGCCTTTCCCTGCTCGGGATCCCTGCCCGGGACTTGCTGAATCAGAACAGCAATGTCATTGAGCTGATGACTCATCCCGACGATCTGCACCGCATGAGGGAAGAGATCCTTGCAAGCGTCATCGCACGCAAGCCGTACCAGGTCACCTACCGGGTGATCCTTCCGGGCAATGTCGTCAAATGGATCTGGGACCAGGGCGAGGGCGTGTACGATTCGGATGGAGGGCTGTGGTATCTTGAAGGGCTGATGATGGATATCAGCGAGCAGAAGTATATGGAGCTCCGCCTGCGCGAGGAAAACCGGCAGTTCGTGGATTCCTCGTCCAAGCTTTTCGGGCTTGGCGGGCTCGTGGGGCAGAGCGAGGGCATGCGGCGGGTCTACGAGTTGATTCTCAAGGCAGCCAAAACCGACACCAACGTTATCATCTACGGGGAAACAGGATCCGGCAAGGACGTGGCCGCGCGCGCTATCCACGCGCTGAGCGGCAAAAAGGGCAGCTATGTGCCGGTGAACTGCGGCGCTATCCCGGAAACATTGCTGGAAAGCGAGTTTTTCGGGCATGTCAAGGGAGCGTTTACCGGCGCTTCGATGAACAAGGAAGGCTATATCGCCGCTGCCAACGGAGGCACGCTTTTCCTGGATGAAATCGGGGAGCTGCCGCCGCACCTGCAGGTCAAGCTTCTGCGGGCGCTGGAAAACAAGACCTATGTCCCCGTGGGCAGCCACACGCCGCATCCATCATCGTTCCGCCTCATTGCCGCCACCAACCAGGATCTAAGCCGGCTTGTACGCGAGAAAAAGATGCGTGCCGACTTCTATTACCGTGTGCATGTGCTGGCCATCACCATCCCTCCGCTGCGGGAGCGCCCGGAAGACATCCCCCTGCTCACGGCCGCATGGCAGGAAAAGCGCGGTGAACGGCTGGATATCCCCCTGAACGTGCGGCTGGCCATGGAGCGTTATGACTGGCCTGGCAACGTGCGTGAGCTGCATAACTTTCTTGACCGCTACGCTGCATTCGGGGAAGCCTCCTTGGACACGCTCGGCGACGCTGCCCGTACGCCGATCTCCATGCTCCTCCCGGATTTTAAAGAGGGAGTGACGCTGGAAGAGGCGGTCCTGCTGCTCGAAGAAAAGCTCATAACGCAGGCGCTGGAGGCGCGCCGCTGGCACAGGGGAGAGGCAGCGGCGGCCCTTGGCCTGAACATCCGCACAATGCAGCGAAAGATGCGGCAGCTAGGCTTGAGCGGGCGAGGCAGGAAATCCCAGGGGCACAGCAAGGCATGAACGCAGCGGCCTGAAGTCAGTTCTGTGCCACGCCCCATTCCTTCCCATGCTCCGGATCCAGCTCCCACACTTTCAGATGCAGTTCATGCAGTAACCGCGGATCCAGCAGCAACGCGGATTTTTCCTGGCGGCTCAAAGCTTGAGGCCCGCCTTCCAGGGCCTTTGAAAGCAGTGCCTGGCGTTTTTTTGTGCTTTCCTCACCGATGGGGCGCGTCCATTCCTTTTTGCGGATGAGCGCAATGTGCAGGGCGTGCACGGAGGGGATGACGACGGCCTTGGAAAAGCCGCGCGGGCTTTCGATAGTGAATGGCGTATAGCGGTCCGGCAGGGTGAGTACGTTGTGCATGTCAGCCTGCTCCGGGGCTTCATGGAGTTCCGAGGCCGTAATGAAAAGCCCGAGTCTGCGGGCCGCCAGGCCCCAGCTGACCCTGCTGGTGAACACAGACAGGGGAATGGAGAAGCTGAGCCCGAACGCTATGGGGGAGAACCACCAGAAGAAGCCTGGCGTGACAAGCCACATGATCCCGCCCCAGGCGATGCCGAGCAGCGTCCCCCACCAGTGGAAGCGTATGGCGTCTCCCCAGCTCGTGCCCTGGTCGCTGCGATTCTGCGCGTTCCAGGAAACTTTCCATCCCAGGATGGTCGAGACCACGAAGAAGCTGTGAAAGAGCATGCGCACCGGCGCGAGCATGGTGGAAACCAGCACCTCGCCGAGCACGCTCGCGCAAAGCCCCCACAATCCGCCGAAGTTTTTTGCCTCGCCCTTGCATATCGTGAGCATGACGGCGAAGAGTTTCGGCAGGAAGAGCATGACGCAGGTGCTGGCGAGCAGGAGCAGCGCCCACTTTGGATACCATGTCGGCCAGACAGGGAACAGCGTCGGCCCGCTGGGAAAATACGTGGGCGGAATGAATACCTCGCTGATTGCCTCTATGGAGCTGAATACGAGGAAGAACAGCCAGAGCAGCGCCGATGCGTAGGACATGATGCCGTTGATGAACAGCGCCCTGTGCGTGGGGAAGATGCCGCCGGAAAAGATGAGCCTGCTGTGCTGCAGGTTGCCCTGGCACCAGCGGCGGTCGCGGATAAGCTCGTCGATGAGCGAAGGCGGGCTTTCCTCCCACGAGCCGTCAAGGTCAGAGGCCAGCCACACGCCGTAGCCGGCGCGGCGCATGAGGGCGGATTCCACGAAATCGTGGCTGAGGATGTCGCCCGCGAGCGGGCCGTGCCCTGGCAGCGTAGGCAGCTGGCAGTGCTTGATGAATGGTTCCGTGCGGATGATGGCGTTATGTCCCCAGTACTGGGCGTCGCCCAGCAGCCAGAAATGCATGCCCGCGGCAAAGATGGCTCCGTACAGGTGGTTGGAGAACTGCTGCACCCTGGCGATAAGGCTGTTCATATTGACAGAGAGCGGCGGTGTCTGGAGGATGCCCATCTCCGGGTGCTTCTCCATGGACTTGACCATGCGCACCATGGTCCTGCCGCTCATCACGCTGTCCGCGTCGAAAACAATCATGTAGCGGTACTGTGCGCCCCAGCGCCGGCAAAAGTCCGCTACGTTGCCGCTCTTGCGCTTGATGTTGTCGCGTCTGCGGCGGTAGAAAACATGCCCCACGGCCTGCTCTCGCCTGCAGAACTCATGCCAGGCGGCTTCCTCTGTCACCCAAGCATCAGGGTTTGTGGAGTCACTGAGGATGAATATGTCGAAGTTGCTGCTCTCGCCCGTGCTCACGAGAGAATGCCATGTCGCCGCTATGCCGGCCATGTATTTCTTGGAATCTTCGTTGTAGACGGGAAAAAGGATGGCCGTGCGGCAGTCCGGCTTGATCTCCACAGCGTCGCATCCGGCCGTGGGCATAAAGCGGTCGACCTTCCCGAGCATCGACCAGAGGCCGGCGGCGCACATCCAGAACCCTACGGAGATCCAGCCGAAAAGGACGGCGAAGAGAGTTGCCGTGATGATCTTGACAGCCTCGATGCCCTGTGCCGGCAGTATGCTGTACATTTGGAACGCGCCCGCAACAGAAGGCACGATGAGCAGCATCATCAGCAGCAGCCGCCTGCGCCCGGCAATCCGCTCCCACGCCCGCTGCTGGCGCTGCCTTTCCTCGCTGTGCTTCCAGGAATCGGAGACCTTGGCGCCTTTGTAGCGGAAAAAATGGAAAAAATCGTGCAGGGTCTTTTTAAAAATGCTCAGCCATGGCGTGCGGTCCAGCTCTTCCGGCAGCATGGAGCTGCGCGTGATGTCGGGAACGGGTTGCAGCTGCGGTATCTGCCCGTTTTGGAGCAGTTCCTTGCCGCGCTCCGCAAGGATGGCATGGAGGCAGGTGAAGGCTTCGGCATAGCTGGGGTGCGGGCTCTGGCAGCGCTTCAGCGCTTCGAGAGCCAGCTCGACGCTCTCCTTGGGATCAAGGTCAAGCCCCCTGGCGTAAAGCAGGATGCGGTCACGGACGCGCAGATCCATTTCCCTGCGCGGAATGTCCAGGGACACGCCTGGTATGGTACTGGTTGCATCCATCGCTGGAAGATATACCTCGCTGTAAAGAAGGCCGGCGTTTGATGAGGCAGCGTGTTTTTATGGCTGCATCTGCCAGTCATAGACCCATGTTTCCGTGAGCGGGTCCGGAAGGTTCTCGCCTTTTTTGAGCAGGGCCCGGAAACGGAGCGTGACCGGCCCCTTGCGGGCGGACATAAGGCTTTGCAATACGCCCTCTTCCTTAGGCAGCCGCACCTTGAACACCAGGCGCCAGCCGCCGGTCATAGGGTTGTGCGTCAGCTTCTTTTCCAGCATGGGTATGGGCTCCGGCGTTTCGACGATACTTGAAAGCCCCGTGTCTGCTGGGAGAGATGACAGCGCTTCCCCGGCAAAATCTATGTGGAAGGTGACGGTGTCTGCGCTGCGGGAAACGCGTGTGGAGACGATTTTTCCCTTCTCGTGCTGGATGGCTCCTGGCTGCTGCCAGAACAATTTCCAGCTGTACATCTGCATGTCCGGATAACGCAGTTCCTCAGCGGGCTGATCGGCGTTGCCGCTGCGGGGTTTGTCAGGACTCCAGAAGACGACGATATTATCGTGCATTTCGTCTTCCGTCGGGATCTCGATGAGGTTGATGGTGCCTGGGCCCCATTCCCCCTGCGGCTCCACCCACAGTGACGGACGCAGGTCATAGCGCGCCCCAAGGTCCTGGTAGCTGGGAAAGGCGCAGTCCCGCTGCATCAGCCCGAATCCGCGGGGATTGGTGAGGGGGAAGGTGTTCACGGCAAGCCGCTTGGGATTGACGACAGGGCTCCAGAACCAGTGCCCCTCGCCATCGACAAAAAGCAGTCCGTCGGAATTATGCACTTCAGGCCTGTAGTCTCCAGGACGTCCGTTTGTCTCTTCCCCGTAAAAGAACATGCTGGTCAGCGGGGCCAGACCGAGCTTTTGGTAGTTTTTTGCATCCTTGCGGGTGAAAAGGGCGCATTTCACGTCCATTTCCGTCGGAGCCCCCGGGGTGATGACGAAACGGTATGCACCAGCCATCCTGGGGCTGTCCATCAGGGCAAAAATGGTTATGCTCCTGTCTTCCGGCAGGGGTTTGACCACCCAGAATTCCCGGAAGTACGGGAACTCTTCTCCCTGTGGGCTGGCTGTGTCCAGCGCCAGGCCGCGGGAGTAGATGCCGTAGTGGTTGCCTTTGGCCAGGGCGCGGAAGTAAGACGCACCAAGAAAAATCGCGACTTCATCCTTGTAGTCTGCGTTGTTGAGCGGGTAATGGATGCGGAACCCGGCAAAGTCCAGCCCGCTGGTCTCGGCCACCTGGTTCGCAAGTTTCTCGCTGCCGTAATTGAACAGCGAAGGGTCAAAGCTGATGTCCGAAACACCGGCTTCGTCCACCAGATGCATTTTTACCGGGCGGTCGTAGTACAGGCCCTGGTGGAAGAATTCCAGAGTGAAAGGAAGGTTTTCGTCAGCCCAGACAGCCTTATCCTTGCGGTAGCGGATGCCGCTCCATTCTCCATAATTAAGCTTGACGAGAAATTCCGGGGCCGCTGGTGCATCCGCCCAAACCTTCTGGGCTAGGTCCTGGGCCCTTGCCTGCGCATCGGCGAAGTCGAACGCTGGGCCAGCGTCAGCGCTGGCCGGCACCAGCAGGGATACAAGCGCAAAAAAAGCAATAAGCGTATGCCGCAGCATGAAAAAGCCTCTTCCGTAACGGTGTGGTATTCCGCCCAAAAGCGCAGATTGCCTCTCCGCCCAAAGCAGAATTCCAATATTTCATATTGCATTAATGGAGGAAGACGGCATTGTCCAGCAATTTTATCCAGTTGCGAGGGCAATGGCGATATGTTAGCCTTCGCTGGCTGTCGCGAGGAAGGCATACAGCGCGGCAGGATCTTTTTTTCCACAGATGGTGGGCGGCCATGGATGACATGCTTGCTGTGCGGCGCATATGCCGCGAGTTTTCCGTAAAGCGCGGTCTTTTGGGCCCCAGGCTCCTGGTCAAGGCCGTGGACGGGGTGAGCCTGTCATTGGGAAGTGGCGAGACATTGGGGCTTGTCGGGGAATCCGGATGCGGGAAATCGACCCTTGCGCGCATTGCTGCGGGCTTGCTCAGGCCCACAGCAGGGGAAGTCATCCTTGAAGGAAAGCCGCTGCCCGATTGGGACCGGCTGCAACGGGCAAAGCGCCTTCAAATGGTGTTCCAGGATCCCTTCTCCTCGCTTGATCCGCGTCAGATGGTGGAGACGTCCATTGCCGAGCCCTTCATGTACACGGAAAGGGCCGCCGGCAGGCAGGTATCACGCTCTGCCGTCAGGGAAAAAGTCCACGGCATCATGGAGCGCGTCGGGCTTTCCCGCGAGCATGCCAGGCGCTACCCACATGAATTTTCCGGCGGGCAGCGGCAGCGCATTGCCATTGCGCGCGCGCTCATCGCTGAGCCGGAGGCGCTGATCTGCGACGAGCCTGTCTCCGCGCTGGATGCCTCCGTGCAGGCGCAGGTCCTGAACTTGCTCAAGGACATGCAGGAGCGCCTGCGCCTTTCCTGCATGTTCATCTCCCATGACCTGGGCGTCGTAGGATTCATGAGCAGCCGGGTGGCCGTGATGTACCTGGGAAGAATCGTTGAGCTGGCAGATTGCGGAGAACTGTTCCGCCATCCAGCGCACCCATACACCAAGGCGCTTATCGACACCGCCCCGTCAAGGATCGTTTCCAGAGGGAAAAAGGCGGCAATGATCTCCGGGGAGATGCCGAGCCCTCTGGACCCGCCTGCCGGGTGCGCTTTCCATCCCCGGTGCCCCGCCGCTGCGCCGCGCTGCCGTGAGGAAATGCCGGAACTAAAAGAAATCGCAGGCGGGCATGCCGTGCGCTGCCATTTCCCTCTCTGAGGCGGCATGACCATGGCATGGCATACGAAAAAGCCGCTCCATAGGGAGCGGCTTTGCTGTATCCGGCTGGGGATGCACTGCGTTATACGACGCCATGCTCGCCAGGGCGCTCAAAGTCGTCCTTGGACTGGGTCTTCTTATAGTAGATGCCGATGTCGCCGAAGGACATCAGGATGGGCGACGCGATGAAGATGGAGGACCATGTGCCGAAGATGATGCCAAGAGACATGGTCAGGGCGAAGTTGTGGATGACGCTTCCGCCAAGGAAGAACAGGGCGAGGCTGGCCACGATGGTGGTGACGGAGGTCATGATGGTCCTGGCTAGGGTCTGGTTGACGGAGGTGTTGATGACTTGCGCCATGGTGGGCTTGACCTCGGCGTCGGCCGGGATGGCGCGCAGGTTTTCGCGTATGCGGTCGTACACCACGATGGTGTCGTTGATGGAGTAGCCGATGATGGTCAGAAGCGCGGCGATGGTGTTCAGGTCAATCTCCACGCCCAGGAAGGTGATCAGCCCGGTGACTACCATCACGTCGTGCATCAGGGCCAGGATGGCGCCCAGGGCGAAGTTCAGCTTCAGCTTCCAGCAGCAGGCTATGGTGACGACCATGCCCAAGGCGACGCCCCACAGCCGGCTGAAGCCGAAATAGCCGGCGAAGTAGACGGCGGCGAAGAGTACCGCGGACATGCCGCCAGCCACGAACCAGCTGTGCTCAAACCGGCCGGAAATGTACACGGTCATGAGGAGCACGGCGTAGAACAGCGCCTCAATGGCCATGTTGCGAAGGTCGTTGCCCACCTTCGGGCCCACGGATTCCAGGCGGGCAATGGTAGCCGCGTTGTCGGGAATACGCGCTTTCAGGGCGCCCATGACCTGTTCGCGCAGTTCCTTGATCTTATCGGTATTCTGCGACGCAAAGCGCAGGAGATAGTCATTGCCGTCAGAACCTACCTGCTGGATGGTCAGTCCCGGGAGATCGACGCCGTCAAGGGCTTGCTTCACCTGCTCGTCGCTGATGGGCTTTTCAAACTGCACCTGCACCATGACGCCGCCGGCAAAGTCCACGCCGTAGCGCAGGCCGCCGTTCCAGAAGATAGCGGCAATGCCCAGCAGTATGAAGAAGCCGGATACGATGTAGGCGTAGCGGCAGAACCCAGCGAAATTAAAGTGGGTCTCTTTGGAAAGAACAGCAAATGCCATGGAAGAAACCTCGTTATCCTAAATGCTTATTTTCTGGCTGCGGGAACGGCCCATGAAATGCTCAAAGACGGTGCGGGAAACGAATATGGCTGTAAACATGGACGCCAGGATGCCCAGCGACAGGGTCACAGCGAAGCCCCGTATCGGGCCGGTACCGAACTGGTACAGGATGGCCGCCGTGAGGAGCGTTGTCAGGTTGGAGTCAATGATGGCCACGCTGGCCCGGCTGAAGCCGGCGTCAATGGCCTCCATGGCGCTCAGGCCTTTTTTGAGCTCTTCGCGGATGCGTTCGAAAATAAGCACGTTGGCGTCAACCGACATGCCGATGGTGAGCACAATGCCCGCTATGCCGGGCAGCGTCAGCGTGGCACCGAACAGTGTCATGCCGGCCATGAGGATAAGCATGGTGAAGATGAGCATGGCGTCCGCAACGATGCCAGACAGCCCGTAGTAGACGGGCATGATGACGAACACGGCGGCTGCGCCCACCATGGCGGCGATGATGCCGCTATTGATGGATGCCTGCCCGAGGGATGGGCCGACGGTGCGCTCTTCAAGCACGGTGACGGGCGTGGGCAGAGAGCCGGCACGCAGCACGATGGCGAGGTCCTGAGCTTCTTCCGTCGTGAAGCTGCCGGTGATCGAAGCCTTGCCGCCTGCGATCCTGTCCTGGATGACCGGCGCAGAATAGACCTTGCCGTCCAGCACGATGGCCATGCGCTTTTTGATGTGCTCGCCGGTGATGCGCTCAAAGTTGTTCGCGCCGCGGTTGTTGAATTCCAGCCCGACGTAGGACTGTCCGAATTCATTGAAGGCCGGGCGGGCGTTGGTAATGTCCTCGCCCCCCATGAGCGGTTCGGAATCGAGGATGATGGTGCTGACGGTTTCCGTGCCGTCCCTGTTTTTGTTGACATAGGGGAAGCGGGCCGTGCCTGCCGGGAGCATCATCACGTCGGGGCCGACGTCGTCGCGGACGAGCCTGAATTCCAGATGGGCGGTCTGTCCGATGATCTGCACGGCACGCGCGGCGTCGGTCATGCCCGGAAGCTGCACCTGCACCTGATTGTTCGACTGCTTGCGGATATCTGGCTCTGCGACGCCGAACTGGTCGATGCGGTTGCGGATGGTCCGCACCACCTGGTCCATGGTCATGTCGATGGTCTGTTTCTTATGCTCGGGCACGGCGTCGAACAGGTATGTCTTTCCTGACGCCGTATCGGATGAGCCCAGGACGACGAGGTGGGGGAAATATTTGGTAAGCATGCCTTCGAAAGCCGTTGCCTGGTCCGGTCTGGGAAGGACGACCTCGAGCTGCCCGCTTCCGTTGACGCGCGGCTTCATGATGGTGATCTTTTCCCGGCTTGCCCTGTCGCGCAGATCCTGGCCTGCGACGGAAAGGCTGTTTTGCACGGCCTTGTCGATGTCCACGCCCAAGGTGAGGTTCATGCCTCCCTTGAGGTCAAGACCAAGGTTGATACGGTCCGTCACGAGGGCGCCGAGCGGCGTGTTGCCAATGAGCGGGATGTTGGGCAGCGCATACGCCATCACCGCAAGCAGCACGGCGATGGAGAATGCAAAGCGCAGCTTTATGGATTTCATTGTTGAGTCCTTATGGGCAAAAACGACCAAGCCCCATGCCCGGACCGGGTATGGAGGCTTGGTGTACAGCGGGCTGTGGATCTATTTTTTCTTATCGGCGGCTTTGTCGTCAGCAGGCTTTTCCGCCTGTGCCTTCGGATCGAAAATGCCGCCGATGGCGCCGCGGGTCACGCGTATTTTCGTTTCGCCAAGGTCAAGGGTAAGGATGTCTCCTTCTATGTCAACAATGCGCCCGATCAAGCCGCCAACGGTGACGATGTGCGTGCCTTTGCCGAGGGAGGCGAGCATCTGCTTATGCTCTTTGTTCCGCTTTTGCTGCGGGCGGATAAGCAGGAACCAAAACACGGCGAACATAAGGAGAAGGGGGACAAGGGAAGCAAAGGCGCTTGCGCCGCCACCTGCGGCGGCTCCGCCGGAAGAGCCGGCGGCATAGGCGATAGAAGTGAGCATGATTATCTCCAGTGATAAATTTGCGGCGCAGCCGCGTTAGGAAAAACTTTTTATCCTGTTACGGCGTTTAACGCAACGTTTTTGCGCAGCGTCGGCGCGCAGGGCACTGGACAAAGAGCTTTCCCATGGAATAACATAAACTGAATGTGATAATAATTCCGATTGTTATTATGGCAATAGGAAAATACGCAAGGAGCACGCCCATGCCCATTTTTTCCAACCCCGCGGAGCGCGCCAGGGCGCAGTCCAAGGTGCTCATTGAAAGTCTGCCTTACCTGCGGGCGTACCATGGGGAGACCATAGTCATAAAATACGGCGGCCACGCCATGACGGACGAAGAGCTCAAGCTGGCATTCGCCCGCAACATCAGCCTGCTCAAGCTGGTGGGCATCCATCCCGTGGTCGTCCATGGCGGCGGGCCGCAGATCAATAATATGCTCAGCCGGCTGGAGATAAAGTCCGAATTCCGCCAGGGGCATCGCGTCACCGATGACGCCACCATGGACGTGGTCGAGATGGTCCTGGTGGGCTCGGTCAATAAAAGCGTGGTCAACCTGATCAACAAGACCGGCGCGCGCGCGGTGGGGCTTTCCGGCAAGGACGGGCTGCTGCTGGAAGCGGAAAAGCTTTCCATGACCGTCAGCCGGGGGCAGGATGTCCCGCCAGAGATCATCGACCTGGGCAGCGTCGGCAAGGTCAGCAGGGTCAACGCCCAGCTGCTGCGCTCGCTCATACAGGACGATTTCGTGCCTGTCATTGCCCCGGTGGGGGTGGACGAGGAGGGACGGACCTACAACATCAATGCCGACTCCGTGGCCGGTGCCGTAGCTGGCGCTCTCAAGGCCAGGCGCCTGCTTATGCTGACCGACGTGGCCGGCATTTTGGACAGGGATGGGATGCTGATCGAGCACGCCAATGCCGACGATATTTTCCGTATGAAGAACGACGGCACGCTTACGGGAGGCATGATCCCCAAGGTGGACTGCTGCCTCGCCGCCCTGGAAGCCGGCGTTGAGAAGGTGACCATTGTTGATGGCCGCGTGGAGAACTGCGTTTTGCTGGAGCTGCTGACCGACAGGGGCATTGGCACGCAGCTGGAGAAGTAGAACCGGCCTGTGCGGGGGGAATATGGTTCCCCTTCCGCAGTATGACGCATAAAGCCGCACCACGGCAGTCGTGGTGCGGCTTTATGCGTTTCTGCGATGTGCGCGTGAGGCGTGTCAGTCGAAGATCTTTTTCCTTTCCTCAGCCGGCAGTATGCCACGCTTGCTTTCGCGCACGAACGATATGAAATCCATGATCTCCGGAAAATGCCCGTATTCCGCTTCCAGCTGCATGAGGGCGTCCGGCCTGGGCTGACCGGAATACCATGTCGCAAGAAAAGCCTGCTTGAAGGCGGAGAGAAGTTCCAATGAACCTTTGAACCGCCTCAGCCCCACGATGTTCGGCGAGCGCACGGTCGCGCGATTGCCGACGGCCAGCATCCACGGCGGCAGATCCTGGCTGATGCCCGAGCATCCGCCCACAAAGGCATGGCTGCCGATGCGCACGAACTGATGCACAGCGGAAAGACCGCCGATGATGGCATAGTCTTCCACGGTGCAGTGACCTGCGAGCGTGGCGTTGTTCGACATGACGATGTGGTTTTTCACTATGCAGTCATGCGCCACATGCACATAGGCCATGATGAGGTTGTGGCTGCCGATGCGCGTTTCCCCCGCACCGTCTTCCGTGCCTCTGTGGATGGTCGAGAACTCGCGTATGTTGTTGGAGTCGCCTATGACGAGGCTCGTGACTTCGCCGTGGAATTTGAGGTCCTGCGGCTCCCCGCCGACAAGGGCATAGGAATGGACATGGTTGTCCTCGCCCATCGTAGTATAGCGCTTTACGGTGGCGAAGGCATCGATGCGGCAGCGCGCACCGATGACCACGTCCTGTTCAATGAGGGCGCAGGGGCCGACGATGACGTCGTCACCGAGCTTTGCGCCAGGATCGACAAAAGCGGAAGGATGGATCTGCGGTGCTCCCATTTACATGCCCTCCCTTGGAAAAACAGCGGCCGTCAGGCGGGCGTCGGCGACAAGTACGCCGCCGACATAGGCTTTGGCGTCCATCTTCCAGAACTGCAGCTTATGGACAAGGTTGGAGCATTCCATGTCAAGCTTGTCCCCGGGGCGCACAGGGGAGCGGAAACGCGCCTTCTCTATGCCCGCGAAGAGAGATATATTTTTTTGGAAGTCCACCATGTTGGGATAGCTGTGGGCCACGAGCAGGACTCCGGTCTGGGCCAGCGCTTCAATGATCAGCACGCCCGGCATGACAGGCAGCCCTGGGAAGTGTCCCTGAAAGAACGGCTCATTGTAGGTGAGGTTCTTATACGCGCGGATGTGGTCACCAGAGACCATCTCCTCCACCCGGTCCACCAGCAGAAAAGGATAGCGGTGAGGAAGGATCTCAAGGATCTTCTGGATATCGAAGGATAACGTTTCGGTCATGGTTCCCCTCTGCACAGCACGCGAGGCCCGTTACCGGGAAGACGTCGGAAGGGGCGCGTGTTATTTGCGGTGCATTTTGGCCATCCAGCGGTTCCATACGGACAGCAGGGAGCTGTCTGTCTTGGTGCTCGCTATAGGCTTGTGCCCGAGTTCTTTTTCTATACGGGCGACGCGTTTGAAAAGCTCGGGTATCTTTGGCGTGAGCGTCGCGAGGCGGAGGAAGGCATTGTATTCCATCGTCGGCGATCCGCTCACCACCTTCCCTTCCTCTATGTCCTTGGCGACGCCGGCCTGCGGCCCTATGGTGCAGTTATTGCCGATATGCAGATGGCCCGAGACTCCCACCTGGCCGGCCATGGTGACGTTATCGCCGACATGCGTCGATCCGGCGATGCCTACCTGGGAGACGATGAGGCATTCCTTTCCCATGCGTACGTTATGGCCGATCTGCACGAGGTTGTCGATCTTCGTCCCGTCGCCGATGCGGGTCGTGCTTAAGGCTGCCCTGTCCACGGCGGAGTTGGCGCCGATCTCGACATTGTCGCCTGCTTCCACGTGCCCGATCTGGGCCACCTTATTGATGCCGTCCTTCGTACGCGCGAAGCCGAAGCCTTCGGCGCCCAAGACGACCCCGGGCTGCAGGATGCAGGAATTGCCCAGCACGGTTCCGGCCATCAGTACGGCATGCGGATACAGCGTGCAGCAGTCACCGAGCTGGCAATCTTCGCCGATATAGCAGCCAGGGAAGACGGTACAGCCCTTGCCCAGTCTGGCGCGCGGCCCGATATAGCAGAAGGGGTAGACTGTACAGTCTTCACCCAGCGAAGCCGCAGGATCGATGAAGGCCATGCTGCTGACACCCTGGAAACTGCCCTGGGGGCGTGCGAAAAATGCCAGGGCCCTTGCGAAGACAGGATACGGCTCGTCAGCGACAAGAGCCCTGGCTGTGTCAGCGGCGTGCTCTGGGCGCACGATCACAGCGCCGGCGCGGGTATCTTTCAGCTGGGCAGCGTATTTGGGGTTCGCGAGGAAGCTCAGCTCCGAGGGGCCGGCTTCCTCAAGCGTATTGATACCTGTTATCGCTATGTCTTCCGCCCCGTCATTGAGGACGAGGCGGACTCCAAGCTTTTCTGCCAGCTCAGATAACGTGTATGATGACAGCGACATGGAGGGTTCCCTACTTCGCGCTGAGCTTGTACTTGCCGCCTCTGGACTTCCATGCACGGTTGACTTCCTGGATCACGCCCTCAGTGACGTCATAGCTGGGCGTGGCATAGGGAATGGCCTGGGTCGTGATGATCAGGTCGTAGCCGTTCTTTTCGGCAAAAGCCTTGCAGGCGGAGGAAACGACCTCGTTCATCTGCGTGTCAATGTCGCGCTGCAGGCGCTGCGCGCGCTGCGCAAAGGCATTCCCCCTGGTCTGGATGTCCTGGAAGGTCTTTTGCAGCTTGCCCTGGCGCTCGGCCCTGGCGTTTTCGGACAGGGCGGGAGCCTGCTTTTCGAAGTCTTTTACCTGCTTGTCAAAGTCGGTCTGCTGCTGCTCGATCTGCTTGCGCTCCTTGCCAAGGGTGGCTTCTATCTGTCTGTCGGCTTCTTTGCCGGGGTCGCTCTGGGTTGAAACGCGGATGGGGTTGAGGACACCGATCTTGCCTGCCGCCTGGGCAGGCGTGAAAAGAGCGGCGCAAAGCAGGGCGGAAGCCAGCACGGCGACGGTTTTGCGTATCATTCCATAAACTCCTTGATGAGGAAAATGTTTGCGTGAATAAGGGCCTTTTTTCTGAACAGAAAATATTACTCTTTTCGATGATGATACGTCAAGAGCCAATGAAGTGCGCGGAAGCACAGGCCCGCTTGAGTTTTTCAACAAAATCCCTATGCTGGGGGCGTCGTCATCTGCAGAATGCTGGGAGAAGTGAGAGGCATGGAAACGGAAGTTCGCCGGGATTCTTTGTATGCCTGGGTTTTGGCGGCGCGTCCCAAGACGCTCGCCGCTGCGCTGGCACCCGTCATGGTCGGCTGCGCCCTTGCTGCGTGGCTGGATGCATTCAGACCCGTGCCGGCGCTGCTTTGCGCGCTGTTCGCCGAGCTTATGCAGATCGCGTCGAATTTTATCAATGATGTTTATGACTTCCTCAAGGGGAATGACCGCGGTGACAGGCTGGGACCGCGCCGTGCCTGCGCGCAGGGATGGATATCCCCCGGGAAAATGAAGCTGGGCATAGCGGTCGTGCTTGCCCTGGCCATGATGGCCGGTGCCCCCTTGGCGCTCTACGGGGGGAGAGCCATGCTCGCCGTGGCGGCGCTCTGCCTCGTATGTGCCTATATGTATTCCGCAGGACCTTACCCGCTGGCGGCTCGCGGATGGGGCGACGTCCTCGTCTTGGTGTTTTTCGGCCTGGTGCCGGTGGGCTTCACTGCGTATGTCCAGGCAGGCTTCTGGGCGCCGCAGGCCACGCTCGCCGGCCTTGCGGTGGGGATGTGCGTCGACCTGCTGCTGATGGTCAATAATTTTCGCGACAGGGACCAGGACAGGATTTCAGGAAAGAGGACGCTCGTTGCACGCTACGGCGCGGAATTCGGCCTGCGCTGCTATCTGGCTCTGGGCGGACTGGCCTGCGCTTTTGCGTTGTGCCTTATCCCGCACGGCATGCTCTGGGCAGGCTTGCTCCCTCTCCTTTTCCTCGTGCCGCATTACAGAGTCTGGAGCATGATCGCCGCCATATACGAGGGGGCTGCGCTCAACCGCTGCCTTGGTCTGACATCGCGCAACATTCTTATTTTCAGTGCGCTCTTGACAGCCGGCATGCTCATTGACGCCATAGTGAAGCATGCCGGCTGACGCTAGCAGAGGTTTAATTGGCTGGCCGTCGTCTTTGCGTGCCGCGTCAGTTTGACCGGATGGAAGCATCCTTGAGGGATCAGGGGCGAGGGCGCGAGTTCAAGGGCATGCCCGAACAGCGTTCGCCTGACCGCGGAGGAAAGGAACACCGCCTCGGCCGCCCGGGTGATTCCCACGTACATCAGCCTTATTTCCTCTTCTGGACATGCTGCCTGCGGGTCTGGCAGCGCGAGCAGGGAGGCCACGCCCCGGAAAGGGAGGATCCCGTCTTCGCAGGCAGGAATGAACACGGCCCTGAACTCCAGCCCCTTGGAGGCGTGCATGGTCATGATCTGAACGTGTTCGGAGCGCCCGCGGACGGCGTCCAGCTCGCGGCGGAAGGCAACATGCTCGAGCAGGCCTTCCCAGCCGCCGTGTTCCTTCCATGCGGCGCAGAGCTGGCGGAAAGCAGTGGAATCGGCATAGAGCGGGTCGAATGCTCCGGCAGCGCGTTCAAGCACGGCCTGCGGTCCCATCCCCCATGTTTTTTCCGGAATGGATGCCCACGGCTCCTCGAGTGCCGGCACGGGATCAATTGAAGGGGCCGTGACTGCCAGCAGGGGAAAACGCGCAGCATCGCGCAGCGCTGCCTCCCTTTGCGCATGGACGAGCCTGTGCTGAAACAGCGCTGCAGCGCTGAGCATCCTTTCCGTGCGCTCCTCATTCCAGAAGGCCTCGTTTTCCGGAGCAGCGCAGGGGATGCCCCGGCGTTCGAGCGCGGCCTTGATGGGAGGGATAAGCGCCTTGAGCCGACAGAGCACGGCGATGTCCCCCGGGCTGCACGATCCGGATTCCATATGGCATCCGGTGATGCTGACATGCTGGTCTGCCTCCTGGTGGGAAGTCCCGCCGAGAAGCCATGCTATGCGCCCGGCGATCCATGCAGCTTCGCGCTCGGCCGTGGGCGCACGGAGCCACTGCAGCGTGGCGGCGGTTCCGGTGACAGAATGCAAGCTTCCGGAAGAGGAGGTCCCACGCAGCGTTTGCTGTCCTGCACGGAGCACGGCTTCGGCTGAGCGGTGGCTTTCATCAAGCGTGAGCACGGTGAGCGAGGGCCAGCGCGAGCGCAGCGATTCCTCTATGCCTCCATCTGCGCCGCGGAAGCCGTATATGGACTGGTCTGGATCGCCTATGCCAAAGAAACCTGAGCCATCAGCAGGAACGAGATCCTGCACGAGCGCCTTCTGCAAAGGGGAAAGGTCCTGCACTTCGTCGACAAGAAGATGCCGCCACGGGCTTGGAACGCCATAGTTCCTTCCGCGGAGCTCAGCGAGCCAGGCCTCAGGCAGATCTGTATAGTCCGCAAGGCCGCGCTTTTGCTTCCAGTTCCTGTAGCGCGAGAGAGGCTCTTGGAGCTCGGGCGGGATAACCATCTGTTCGCGTGCGAGCTCCAGGGCGGAGAATGCTTGTGCCGCTTCTTTCTTTTCCATGGCCTGGTTGGCCGCAAGGAAGGCGCGGAGCGCTCCCTCTGCGGAAAGGATGACGGGTTTTTCCCCCTGCCAGCGTTCCAGCGCAAGGGCATGCAGCGTGTCGACCCTGGGGATCCTTTCCTTCGGAAGGAGCGCCGCCAGCCGGTCGTGCATTTCTTCTGCTGCCCGCCTGGTGAACGTGACGGCGGCCATGTCATCGGGAGAGACACCCTCCTCCAGCAGGCGGAGGATGCGTCCGACAAGGGTCCTGGTCTTGCCTGTGCCGGGACCTGCAAGGACGAGGACGGGACCGCCGCGGTGGGCGATTGCGGCTGCCTGTGCTGCTGTATACCTGAAGGCCTGCCTGCAGGGCTGCGGTGGATTCGGGGCTGGTGCGGCTGTGTCTGCCTGTTTTTTCAGTGGCCTGCGTCGCGCCGCAGGGACGCGATCAAGAAGGGTCGGCGTATTTTCTCCTTCCTCGAAAAGGTGTATGACCCCATATTGCCCGTCATAGCCGGCACGGCGTATGACCTTTCCGCCGCGCATGCGGTGCACTGCTTCTCCCAGCTCGGGCCAATAGGCATAAAGGTCGCTTTCAGAAGCATCCTGGAGAATGGACATCTCCGTCCCAAACATCTCCAAGAGCTGCGAGTAGCGCTGCCAGACCTTCTGCGTTTTAGGGCCACAGTGAAGGATCTCGCCGAGCATTTCCGGCAATGGCACAAGGGAGGAGAAGTCCTTGCCAGGGCAAGGCGGCGCTTTGCGGTCTGCTAGGGCAAGCACCCGGTGCAGGACGCCAACGGTGAGGGGCTTGCCGCATACGGGACAGATATTGCCAAGGCGCATGCATTCGTCCGGCTCGAGCACCACGCCGCAGGCACGGTGTCCATCAAGGTGATATTTCCCTTCTTCAGGGAAGAATTCCAGGGTGCCGGCATAGCGCACGGGGGATTCTTGTCCCCGGAGAGCGTCAAAAATACCGTTGTAAGAGGCTGTTCCTTTAAAAACGGTCGCTTCCCTGGCGAGGTTTTCACCGGAGTGGGCGTCTGAACTGGAAACCATGCGGATGTGGTCGAGGCTGCTCCAGCACCGGTTCATATCCGGGTCGGATGACAGCCCGGTCTCAGCGGCGAAGATATACCGGGAAAGATCTTCAAAGCATTCTTCCAGGCTGTCGAAACCGGACTTCGACCCGAAAAGCGAGAACCATGGGGTCCAGATATGCGCTGGGATCATATAGGCGCCTGGGATCTCCAGGACCATTTCCAGCAGATCCTTCACATCGAGACCAAGGATCGGCCGCCCGTCGGAATGGAGGTTCCCTATGACTTCGAGGCGGGAGCAAAAGGCATCGGCAGAAGCGAGATCCGGCATGTAGACCAGGCTGTGCACCTTGCGGACTTTCCCGTTTTTCCTGTAAATAGAGCTGATTTCGGCTTCCAGCATAAACTGCGGTCCCTTAAGGGCCATGCCGGAAAGCAGCGGTATCTCACGGGTGATGTCTGCAGGGGAAAGAGGACGCTTCAAGCGGAGCAGGCCTGTGTTGCCGTCTTGTTCCAGCATATTGCGCAGTTCATCACGCCATGCAGGATGCGTGAAGTCGCCGGTGGCAAGGACGTCCACGCCCTTCGCACCGGCCCATGCCGCGAGGTTGGTAACGGTGAGGCGAGGGCTGGTCGCCCTGGAAAAGCGCGAGTGGATATGCAAATCGGCTCTGAACATGGCAGCAAAATTTCCTGTGTGGATTAAGCGGAGGCGCCGCGTCCTTGGATATATCTGGAACAGGGCGCCAGCGCAATGTGCGGAGGGAATGAAAAATGACCGTGCCTGGCATTGAGGAACGACGCCGGATGTTCCCTTGCGGACTTGAGCAGCCGGAGGGCAGTTACCGTTTTGGAGCTGACGCACTGGCCCTGGCGGAAATAGTCGCTGGACTAGCACTGCCAGAAACAACGCTTCTCTGTGAATTGGGCACTGGATGCGGCGCCGCAGCGTTTTCCGTACTCCTTTCCCATCCGCGATGGAGCATTGTCGGGCTCGAAAAAGAAGAGGCGCTGTGCAAAGCAGCGGTGCGCAATGCGGAAGCACTGGGCTTTGGCGGGCGTTTCCGCACTGTGCATGGGAACGCCGGCGAATTGTCCGCGCTGCAGGAAACGCGCGCCGCGTCGGAGGGCCTTTCCGGATCGGGGGGCGGACCGCTGTTTGACGTCGTCTTCTGCAATCCGCCATGGAAAGTAGCTGCGAGGGGGCGTATGTCACAAAGCCGTCTGCGCCGGGGGGCGCTTTTCGGCGTAGAAGACACCCTGGGCGTGTTTTTCACAGCTGCGGACCGGCTACTGAAATCCAGGGGCTTGCTGGTGGCCCTGGTCGGTTCCGACCGTACAGCAGACATGTTGGCTGCGCTGCCATGCCGCCTTCGCCCGGAAAAGCTACTGTTTTTATTGCCACGGCTGGACGCGGATGCGACATGGGCCATCCTCATCGCCAGGAAGAACGGCCGGGCGGCGCTTAAGATCGGTATGAAGGTCACGGGACCGGCTTAACGATCACCTTTCAGACCATACGAGCCGGCTTCCCTTTACGGTAAGACGGCAGAGAGGCAGCCCATTCCAGCGAAGCAATACAGTTCCCGCGCTGGAAGAGACAGCGCCGGGAGCGGGCATGCTTTGTCCCTGCAACAGGCCCTCGATCTTGCGCAGACCGTCCCTCCCTTCAAGATCGACATGCGGTCCGGCCCCTTCGTCTCTGGCACGCGGAGAGATGCGGATTTCCCCGTTCTTACCGTACTTCCCCATATACAGTCCCTGCCATCGGAGGGATGCCGGCAGTCGCGTCAGCGCCTGCAGGGGAAGGGCATGCAGGCTGCCGCCGAAAATCCCGATGTCAGCTGACAGCCGCCGCGCGTCAATGCCCTGCTCGGCAAGCTGGGTATCGCTCAGCACTTCCGCCTGAACAGGGTTCGCCGTATATCGGCACTGGTCTGTAAGAGGCCCGGGCCGGCGCAAACGGGCTACGAAGAAGCCCTGGGATTCTCCGGGGACGGTGTCCAGCCTCCATACGCCTGGACAGCCTTCGGGTTCGCGCAGGGCGAAGCCTTCAAGCACGGGCAGGGGGGCAATCTCAAGGCCGAGCTCGTCACATGCGAAACGGACCTGCCTTTCGTTCTCCTCCACGTTGGTGGTGCAGGTGGAATAGACCAGAGTTCCTCCCGGATTCAGCAGGCGCGACGTTTCCCGCAGAAGTTCCCTTTGCAAGCGGATGAGAGGGGCGGTTTTGCCTTCCTTCCAGAGTATTGCGGCCCTGGGGTGCTTTTCCACAGTCCCCCATCCAGAGCATGGAGGATCGAGTTGAATGTAGTCCCAGCTTTCAGACGGCAGCGGCAGTTTCTCGCCGCTGTGGCAGCAGGTAACGGTCTGTGTCGCGCCGAGGACGCGCAGGTTGCGCCGCAGGTTAACGAGTCGCTGGGGCGAGGGCTCGTTCCCCAGCACAAGTCCGCTGTCGCCCACCAGCCAGGCCAGCTGGCTGGTCTTGCTCCCGGGGCTGGCACACATGTCCAGCACTGAGGTCCCGCGCGGCGGATTGAGCGCAAGCGGAGGCAGCATAGACGAACGGTCCTGGATATAAATCAGCCCGAAGAAAGCGGCCAGGCTGCTTCCGAGTGCCATGGGCTCCACGCAAAGACGCCGTGCCGGCGTGAAAAAATCATCAGGCTCGAAAACGAACCCCTGCATGGAGAGCATTTCTTCGGCAACGGGTATTTCGCTTGGCTGACAGGAAAAGCGAAATGATCTGCGTGTGTTGCTCAAAGCCATGGTTGATCCTGCATGTCCCAGGAATAGTACCTTCCGGAATATTGCCGTTTTGGGCAATAAAGTGTAAAGTGAGACTTAAATCCTTTAAGGAGTAATGCATGTCAAGACGTTTCATGCCTCTTTTCTGGGCATTTACCCTGATTTTTACGCTGGTTCAGGCTCCTGCGTACGCAGCAAGCTATCTAGTCGCACCTTTTAAAGTATCCGGCGGTCAGGGACAGTCCTACCTGGCTCAGGCCATACCCTCAATGCTCACATCTCGGCTGTATAAGCAGGGCAGCTTTGAGCCTGCCCAGCGGCAGGACGCAGCCCTGAAGGACAAGGCCCCGGCCTCGCGCGAGGCAGCCGCTGCCATGGCCAAGAAATACGGCGCGGATTATGTGGTGTGGGGGAACGTCACTGTCATGGGCGACCAGGCCAGCATTGACATAAGTGCCCTTTCTCCCAAGGGCAAGCTGTGGAAGCGTGCCGAGAGTGGCTCGGTCAATGCGCTTATCGGCAGCGTTCAGAGCCTTGCCGACGGCATCAACGCCGAAGTCTTCGGGCGTACTGACATCGCTGCCCGGCCGGCGGCCCGCACTTCTGGTGGCGCGTCTTCCGGCAGCGCTTTCGTCATCAACGAGACGGCTGCCGGCAAGCAGAGCGAGACATACCTGAACCCGTCGCTGCGCTATCAGGGCAGGGAATCCTCCACTGATCAGATCCGTAGCCAGATGCTTGACTTTGAATGCCTTGGCATGGACATAGATGACATCGACGGCGACGGGAAGAACGAGGTGCTGCTGCTTGGCAAGCATTATCTTTATGCATACAGGTGGCAGGATGGCAACAGGCTTGCGCAGATAGGCCAGTATCGGCTTCCTTCCGCCGTGCTTCCCGTCAATGTGCGCGTGTTTCGTTCCGGACGAACGCCGTACATAGCTGTTTCGTGCTATGATGAAGGAGACCATCACGCCCGTTCACAGGTGCTTCAGTATGCCGGTGGGAAATTTAATGTCGTGGTGCCCTTTGTCCGCCGCTATCTTAA